>Ga0310695_10000164_pt1 | contig 175509 bp, 144 predicted proteins | sample RumenRJG_04DNA_FD_203882 | JGI IMG/M metagenome (GOLD analysis project Ga0310695, IMG submission 203882) | Bovine rumen microbial communities from Lethbridge, Alberta, Canada - RJG_04 (v2) (version 2) | ecosystem: Host-associated > Mammals > Digestive system > Stomach > Rumen | place: Canada...
TGGAGCTGTTGCCGGAGTTCTTGTTAAGCTGCTCACGCAATTCTTTGATTGTCGCGTTTAGTTCGGCTATGGTTCGATTAAGCTTTTCAATTTGCTCTAAGTGCATTTGATTCTGCTTCATCAACGACTCAATAAACTCTTGTGTAACCGGCATTTGCTCCACCGCCTTTCGTTACCGATATTATACCATAATTAACGAAATTTGGCTATACCGCGCCCTACTGACGATTGTGCATTTTGACGAACCTGATTTTTTAAGAGGCGATTTTAGTGTCTCTGGAGAGCATAGCGTATGACCAATTTGTACTTCTTTCATCTGCATGCCTGCTATTCGATATTTCAAAATTTCTTTTGTGCAGGTATACAATTTTTTTGTTGTTCTGAATAGTTACAATTATACTATTTTTAGAAATGAACAAAAAAGATTCCCTGCATCCGAATGGCGCACCCATCATTTTGACAGATGTATCATTGTCGGTGAAAAAAGGAGACTATTTTGAAGAATTTGGAATTAACAAACAAAACCATCCTCATAACCGGAGCCGCAGGATTTATCGGAGCAAATTTAGTGATGAAGCTGATTGGAACCGGTGAACCGATGCAGCTGGTCGGATTGGACAATATGAATGACTACTATGATGTGTCGCTCAAAGAATACCGTCTTGCGGAGATCGAGAAGCTTGTTGCGGAAAATGAGCAGGTTGATTGGTGGTTCATCAAGGGTGACCTGGCAGACAAGGCACTTGTTGACAGTGCGTTTGCGGATCATCGGTTTGATATTGTCGTCAATCTTGCCGCACAGGCAGGTGTGCGCTATTCGATCACCAATCCGGATGCGTACATCAACAGTAATATCATCGGTTTTTATAACATCCTCGAAGCCTGCCGTCATTCCTATGACAACGGCGCAAAGGGTGTCGAGCATTTGGTTTATGCTTCATCGTCTTCGGTTTACGGCGACAATAAAAAAGTACCTTTTTCAACGGATGACAAGGTGGACAACCCTGTTTCTCTGTATGCGGCAACAAAAAAGAGCAATGAGTTGCTCGCTCATGCTTACTCAAAGCTCTACAACATTCCGTCCACAGGTCTGCGTTTCTTTACGGTTTACGGTCCTGCCGGTCGTCCCGATATGGCGTATTTTGGCTTTACCAATAAGCTGATCAAGGGCGAGACCATTCAGATATTCAATTATGGTAACTGTAAGCGCGATTTTACTTTCGTGGATGATATTGTCGAGGGTGTTATGCGCGTTATGCAGAGAGCACCCGAACGGGCGACAGGCGAGGACGGATTGCCTCTGCCGCCGTATGCGGTCTATAATATCGGTAACAGCGATCCGGACAATTTGCTTGATTTTGTCGATATTTTGCAGCAGGAGCTCATCAATGCTGAGGTCTTGCCTGCGGACTACAACTTTGAAGAGCATAAAAGGCTTGTTCCCATGCAGCCCGGTGATGTACCGGTAACCTATGCCGACACATCCGCTTTGGAGAGAGATTTCGGTTTTAAGCCGTCAACTACACTGCGCGACGGACTGAGAAAGTTTGCAAGATGGTATAAAGATTATTATAAGGTTTAAGTGAGCAATATGAAAATAGCAGTAGCCGGCACCGGCTATGTCGGGTTATCTATCGCTGTGCTTTTGGCACAGCACAACACCGTAAAGGCGGTGGACATCGTCCCCGAAAAGGTGGAGTTGGTCAACAACAAAAAATCGCCTATTCAGGACGAATACATTGAGAAATATTTAGACGAGAAAGAGCTTGATTTGGAAGCGACACTTGACGCTGAATATGCTTACAAGGACGCGGACTTTGTTGTCATCGCAGCGCCGACCAACTACGACAGCAAGAAAAATTACTTTGATACCTCTGCTGTCGAAGCGGTCATCAAGCTCGTTATGCAGTATAATCCCAACGCGATCATGGTCATCAAAAGTACCGTTCCCGTTGGTTATACAAAGTCTGTCCGTGAGAAAACCGGAAGCAAGAATATCATTTTCAGTCCCGAGTTTTTGCGCGAGAGCAAGGCGCTTTATGACAATCTTTATCCGTCTCGTATCATCGTCGGAACGGATATGGATGATGAGCGATTGGTAGAAGCAGCGCACATTTTTGCCGGACTGTTGCAGCAAGGCGCTGCTAAAGAAAATATCGACACCCTGGTTATGGGCTTTACCGAAGCGGAAGCAGTCAAGCTGTTTGCCAACACCTACCTTGCCTTGCGTGTCAGCTATTTTAACGAATTAGACACCTATGCCGAGATGAAAGGTCTTGATACCCGGCAGATCATCAACGGCGTTTGTCTTGACCCTCGCATCGGTACACATTATAACAATCCTTCCTTTGGTTACGGCGGTTATTGCCTGCCAAAGGATACCAAGCAGCTTCTCGCCAATTATAATGATGTCCCGCAAAATATGATGTCGGCGATTGTGGCTTCAAACCGCACCAGAAAGGATTTTATTGCCGACCGTGTGCTTGAAAAAGCAGGCTATTATTCGGAGAACAGTACCTATGATGCGTTATTGGAGAAGAACGTTACCATCGGCGTTTATCGTTTGACAATGAAAAGCCATTCCGATAATTTCCGGCAAAGCTCCATTCAAGGAGTGATGAAGCGCATTAAAGCAAAGGGCGCGACCGTCATTGTTTATGAACCGACACTTGCCGACGGCACAACCTTTTTCGGCTCCAAAATCGTAAATGATTTAGAGGCATTTAAGCACCAATGCGATGCTATCATTGCCAATCGCTATGACAGTTGTCTTGATGATGTAGAGGATAAGGTGTACACCAGAGATTTGTTCAGACGGGATTAAAGGCTATTGTCACAAATGCTGCAATCAGGCTCATGCGGAAAATGCACCGAGCCTGTTTTGTAAGCGCTAAATAACCACATCCTCAGACACAAATCAAGCCCTCGGCAAAAAAGCCGAGGGCTTGATAATACACAATTCTTAATCTTCTTGCTATGCGGCAGGCATTTTTTCGGGATGCTTGACGTGGCTGAACCAACCGAGCTTTTTGTCTGCGAACAGCATGATGCCGACATAGATCAGGCAGAGTGCCGAAACCATCACGACCGACCACACGCTGACCTCGGAGCTGATTTTGCCGATGCCGAAGCCGGTCAGATAAAACGCGGTCATATTGTTGGCGATATGCAGTGCACAGCCCGATTCCAGACCCTTGGTGATGACTGCGCAGAAGCCGAGCGCGATGCCCATAATTGCCACGGCGATGACGCCGGTAAGGTTATAGGGGTGCATCGAGGCAAAGAAAACGGTTTGGATCAGGATCGGGATCACGGGGATCTTGATCCAAGAGCCGAACGCCTGCATGATCAGACCGCGGAAAACATATTCCTCGGCGCAGCATTGCAGCACGCCCAGGACCGTGCAGAGAATAAAGCCGAAAACGGTAAACCGTGAGTCGCCGGTTTTTCCGTCCATCAAATAATCCGTCAGCCCGATCGGCAGCGAGACCACGATCGCGCCGACAAGCAGGCATTTGAAGAATACACTGAAGCTAAAGCCGCCGCGTGAGGAGGAATAGGACGAAAACGGACGGTAGTTGATGATGCGGTTGGCAATCATCAGCGCCGGAATAAAGAGCGCGATGCTTCCCAGTGACATCAGCGCGCCGAGCGGGCTGTAGCTGTCCATCGTGTCGTAGCCGCCGGTCAGCAGCTTTTGAAAGTCATATCCTTGGTTGGCAGCTATCACGCCGCCTATGACCATCAAAGCGATCGAAAACACCAGATAAAAGCCAAAGCCTGTCAGTGCGACCAACAGCGGTTTGAACCATTTGTACTTCGGAAACATGGTCGGAAACCGAAGATAAGAGGGGACGGAATTTTGTTGTTCCATCAAGAATCACTTCCTTTATAGTATTATAGTCATTTTAGCATAACCGTACCGAAAAATCAAGATGTGACGAATTATTTAAACAGAGCGCACCGCAAAAATCCGGTGTGATGCAAAGATGCTCAAAAAGCATGCACTGTGCCGGAATTATGCGGTATTGCCTTGACAATACCGCGCTAAAACGTTATAATGGTATTCGGAGTAGTGTGAATCTATGGTGCCGGTTTTTTGTTTGCAGACCGGCTTTGCAATATACCATGGAAGACCCGCGGACGCGCGGCAAAATCGGGTGCGTCCGTTATTAAATACAGGTGGGAAATCATTAAGATGGATTTGGGATTAGAGAATAAGAGTGTTTTGATTGTCGGTGCCAGCAAGGGGATCGGCAAAGGGATTGCCATGGGTTTTGCGCAGGAGCATTGCAGGATCGTCGCGGTCGCGCGAACGGAGTCGCTGCTGGTGCAGGCGCAGACAGAGGCGCTAAAGCAGGGCGCAGCTTCCTTTGATTACGAAGTCAGGGACATCATGAACTGCGACACCAAGGCGCTTGCCTGTGAATTGATGCAAAAGTACGGTGAATTTGACGTCGTTGTCCACAACGTCGGCGGTTCCCTCATCAGCCGTAACCATTTGGGCGGCGCTGAGGAGTGGAACTATGCCCTCAAGTTCAATGCGACAGCGGCAATTGATATGAACAGCGAGCTGATTCCGCCGATGGTGGAGAGGGGACGCGGAAAGGTCATCCACATTTCCTCTATTTCTGCTGTCATGCTGCGCGGCAATCCGCTCTATGCCTCCGCCAAGGCGTTTTTGAACGCCTATGTCACCACGGTGGGCAGACAGCTTGCGCCGACCGGCGTCATGCTCTGCTCGGTCATGCCGGGCGCCGTGGCGTTTGAGGGCAGCTATTGGGACAAGTTTATCAAGGAAGGTCATCCCAGAGTGGAGGATTTTCTGCGCCACCATCAGGCGATCAACCGGTTCGGCACGCCGGAGGAAGTGGCAAATATGGTTCTGTTTCTGGCGAGCGACAAGGCGGCGTTTATGCCTGCGGCAAATATTCCGGTAGATGGAGCCAATATGTAATGAAACGATTATTTGATTTTGTCGTCAGCCTTATCGGGCTGATTGTTTTGTCGCCGGTCATGGCGGTCATCGCGCTCTGTATCGTCGCGGATTCCAAGGGCGGCGTGTTCTTTCGCGGTGAGCGCGTGGGCAGATACGGCAAGAGCTTTCGCATTTTCAAGTTTCGCAGCATGGTTCCCGACTGCGAGGGAAAGGGAAAATGGAACGTGGGCGACCGCGACGAGCGCATCACGCGCGTGGGACATTTTTTGCGCAAGTCCAAGCTGGACGAGCTGCCCCAGCTGCTCAATGTGCTCAAGGGCGAGATGTCGCTGGTGGGCTATCGCCCGGAGCTGCGCTTTTATGTGGACATGTACACCGAAGAGGAGATGCCGATCCTCGATTTGAAGCCCGGGGTGACCGACTGGGCGAGCATGGCGAATTTTGAGCAGTTCAAGGGCTTTACCGCTTCTGAGGATCCCGATGCGTTTTATTTGGAGCAGGTGCGGCCCCTCAAGCTGCGGCTGCAGCTGTATTACCGTTATCACCACAGCTTTTGGGGCGACATCAAATGCTTGCTTTGGACGACCTTTAAGGTGCTGACACATTCGCAAAAGCTTCCGCGTGACGTCCAAAAAATCGTGGATGATTACAGCGCTGAAAAACAGCAGCAGACGCTTAGTTAGGAGAGACTATTTTGACCAGCAAACAACTTGCATGGCTCATTCGCCGTCACGGCATTGAGATGACACATCTGTCGTGCGGCAGCCACATCGGCGCGATCATGTCGGTGGCGGATATTATGGGCGTGCTTTATACCGATATACTGAAAATAGACAGCCAAAATCCTGACTGGGACGGCAGAGACCGCTTTATTCTCAGCAAGGGTCACGCCAGCGCGGCGGTTTATGCGGCGATCGCCGAAAGCGGCTTTATCCCCGTGGAGGAGCTGAAAACCCACTATGTCAACGGCAGCAGACTGTCGGGTCATGTCTCCCACTATCTGCCGGGCATTGACTTCTCCACCGGTTCACTGGGACACGGACTGTCCGTCGGTGCAGGCAGAGCGCTTGCGGCAAAGCTGGACGGCAAGACGTTTCGCACCTTTGTGGTGCTGGGCGACGGCGAGTGCAACGAAGGCTCGGTGTGGGAGGCGGCGGAATTTGCCAACCACTACCAACTCGACAATCTCACCGCGATAATTGACTACAATCACATGCAAAGTCTTGACTTTTGCAATAATACCTTAGAGATCGACATGGTGCGCCGCTGGCAGGGCTTTGGCTGGGACACCGTCGAGGTGAACGGCCACGACCACGACGCACTGCGCAGTGCCCTCCAAAATGCCGGTGCATCCGGCAAGCCGACGGTGGTGATCGCACACACGGTCAAGGGCAAGGGCGTTTCGTTTATGGAGAACGATGTGCTCTGGCACTACCGTTTTCCGCACGACGGCTGGGAGTACAACTGTGCGGTCAACGAGCTGCACGCCGCCATGCCGGACGGCGTGACAGACCCCTATACGCCAAACGGCTGCCCTGCGGATGTTCCCGAACCTGACGGCCTCCGTCACACGGTTTCGGAGACCTATCATCCCACTTTTTACCACAGGGAGGTCGAAGAAAATTAGAAACACGGTTGTCAACACCCTGATCGACCTCGGTAAAAAGGACAGGGACATCACCCTGATAACGGGCGACCTCGGCTTCGGCGTGCTCAAGCCCTATTGGGAGGCGCTGCCCGACCAGTTCATCAACGCCGGCATCGCCGAGCAAAACATGACAGGCGTTGCCGCCGGTATGGCGGTCGAGGGCAAAAAGGTGTTTACCTATTCCATCGGCAACTTCCCGACGCTGCGCTGTCTGGAGCAGATCCGCAACGACTGCGCCTACCATGAGGCAAACGTCAACGTGATCTGCGTCGGCGGCGGTTATGTCTACGGCGCGCTGGGCATGAGCCATCACGCGACCGAGGATATTGCCGCGCTGCGCGCTTTGCCGGGCGTGTCGGTCATCTGTCCCGGTGACGCGATAGAAGCCGAGCTGGCGGTGCGCACCATTGCCGACACCAAGGGCACCACCTATCTGCGGTTGGGCAGAGGCGGTGAAAAACGCATCAACACCGGTCTCAAAGAGTTTGTCATCGGCAAAGCCTACAAGCTCAGAGAAGCGGATAAAGATAAAAATAGCGCAGCGGTTTTTTCCACCGGCTCGATTTTAGAGGAGGTTTCCGCCGCCTGTGACAGACTGGAGGAACAGGGCTATGCGGTGGAGCAGTACAGCTTTCCGACGGTAAAGCCCATCGACAGAGCGGTCATTGCCGCTTGTGCCGCGCAATTCAAGCATATTTTTGCCGTTGAAGAACATAATATCATCGGCGGACTCGGCGGCGCAGTTGCCGAGGTGATGTCGGAGCTGGGCACCGGCGCCAAGCTGCACCGTGTCGGCATCAACGATTCCTACTGTGTAACCGTCGGCACGCAGCAGTACTTGCGAGAGCAGATTGGCATCAGCGCATCCGCGATTGCCGAAAAAGTGCGGTACGCCATTGAAAATGAATAAGCTTCCGGCAGGTTCGGCGACGGTTCGCTGAGCCTGTTTTTTACAATACCATTATCCCATTAGCATCTGTTTGAATGTATTTTGTCAGAAACAGTATAAAAGGAGTGAGAAGATGAACCGCCGGACAATTCTAAAAAGAGCGCTGGTGCTCGCCGTTCCCATGATGATACAAAACGGCATCACCAACGCCGTTGGGCTTGTTGACCATATCATGGTCGGCAGCCTCGGCACCGAGGCAATGACGGCGGTTTCGATCGTCGGGCAGCTGTTGTTTGTTTTTGCGCTGGCGCTGTTCGGCGGCGTGTCGGGACCCGGCATCTACACGGCACAGTTCCACGGACAGGGTAACCTCGAGGGCGTCAAGTCGTCCATGCGTATGAAGGCGCTGATCGCGTTTGTTGTCACCGCCGTGGGGATCGCCGTGCTGCTGATAGGGGAAACGCCGCTGATCCAATTATATCTGCACGGCGAGAGCGCCGAAATCGACGCCGCGCTCACCATGCAGCACGCCAAGGGCTATCTGCACATCATGTTGTTCGGCTTGCCCGCGATGGCGGTCACGCAAATCTACGCAGGCACCCTGCGCGAGACAGGCAACAGCGTCAAGCCCATGGCGGCAGGCATAGTGTCGGTCGTCGGGGACATTCTGTTCAATTATCTGCTGATTTACGGCAGCTTCGGCTTTCCGAAGCTCGGCGTGACAGGCGCCGCGATTGCGACGGTGATAGCGCGTTATCTCGAAATGACCGTCCTGCTCGTCTGGACATACGCCCAAAGCTCCAAGCACCCGTTTGTGCAGGGCTTATGGCGCCGCTTTCACATCTCCGGCAGCTGGGGGTTCACCATGCTCAAAAAGACGCTGCCCATCATGTGCAACGAATTTTTGTGGGCGGCAGGCTTGGCGGCACTGACGCAGTGCTATTCCACACGCGGTCTCGCGGTCGTCGCCGGCATCAACATCTCCAACGTGCTCTGCAATCTGCTCAATGTGGTCTTTGTTTCGCTGGGAACCGCCGTCGGAATTTTGGTGGGGCAGGCGCTCGGCGCAGGCGAATTTGAGCGCGCCAAAAAGGAATCCGCCGTCCTCACTTGGTTTACCGCGCTCCTGTGCGTCGGTCTGACCGCCGTGCTGGCGGCGCTGTCCGGCGTTTTTCCGCAGCTCTACGACACCACCGACGAGGTGCGCCGCATGGCGAGCGGCTTTATCGTCATCACGGCGCTGTTTTTTCCGGTGCAGGGCATTCTCAATTCGCTCTATTTCACGCTGCGTTCCGGCGGCAAAACCCTTGTCACCTTTGCCTTTGACAGCCTGTTCTCCTGGGGCGTCACCATGCCGCTGGCGCTCACGCTCTGCTTTTTGACGGATTTGCCGGTGCTCGCCGTTTACGCCATCGTGCAGGCAGCGGATATCATCAAGATCATCATCGGCGCCATCATGATCCGCAGGGGGATCTGGATAACCAATCTTGCAGAAGAAATAGCAGCGTGACGCTGCACCCAATCCGCGCTTCTTACCTTAAATTGTAAGAAGACCGTCATAGCCGCGTTTAAAAAGGCAATAGCGACACAGGTTAAAAAGCCGTCCTCAAATAAGTGGGGACGGTTTTTGATTATGCTGTTTCTTTGCTTCGTATTTTTGGGACAGTCTAACGTAAACGCCGCTGAAACAGTCGTGCTCTCACACACACTGTCTTATTTGATAAGATTGGTGAAAATGGCTTAAACAGTGGGGTTTTACAATCTTCTCAGCAAAAAGCTTATTTGATAAGATCGGCAATCATATTATATTATAGCAATATACTATATAAATAATTTTCTATAGTGTTTCCTTTGCCGCTGTCTGCTATGATAATAAATTGCTTTGCAACGATATTATCGCCAATCTTATCAAATAAGAAACAAGCTGATAAGATTGATAAAAGCCGCATAAACACCGGCTTTTTCTCAATCTTATCAAATAAGGAATTGTTCTTAGGGAGCATTGGGATGCATGGCGGTTGGAGAAGTTTATAATGAATAACACCGTGTAGTTTCGCGCTGCACGGTGCCTTTTAGTTTATCTTCACAGCGTCCGTCACGGTCGCGGTGTTTTCTTTGACAATAAAGCGAACGTCATACCCGGCATACCCAAAGCCGTATTGACGGTCTGGGTCTGTCTGATAGCCGGGTCTTGGGTCATAGGCGAGCACCTCACGCAGCGTATCGAGTTGCGCAGGAGAAAAGAGAGCGGCGATCTCTTCGGGGATCACGACCGCGAGCGGCTTCTGCTGCGAGGGACCGTAGGCGCCTGTCATTGCGTCGGGAACGCTGTCCGCAAAGGGAAGATAGGGCTTGATGTCCAAAATCGCGGTGCCGTTCATCAGGTCGGCGCCCGACACCGTCAGCACCACGCCCTTGTCAGCCGTGTGCTCCAAGGCGAGCAGCCGCACGCGCGTCAGCCCGATGGGGTTGGGACGGTTCGGCGAGCGCGTCGCAAACACGCCCATCCGTTTGTTGCCGCCGAGCTTGGGAGGGCGCACGGTCGGCGACCATTCGCGCTTGCCCATCGGCTCAAACAGCCAGATTAGCCACAAATATTCAAAATCCTCTATTCCGCGAAACGCTTCGGGAGCGCGAAACGGCGGCTCCATCACGATGGCGGAGGTCAGGTGCTCCGCCATGCCGCTCTGTCGCGGCAGTCCGAATTTGGTGGGAAAGTCGTTTTCGATATGTGCGATCGGCGTCAGCTCCATTGTTTCACATCCTGTCTTTTGCTGTTTCTATTGTACCATTGAAACGGGCGGTTTGCAATGTCAAAAGAATTTTCGCGGTGAATTTTTTTGGATATGGTAGAAATTCGCCGCCGAAAATGCTATAATGAGAAAAAGCTGTGCGGAGGGATACTATGGCTTTGTTCGGAACGTTTTATTTGGATAAGGAAAAGGACATCATCATTGAGCTGCGCCTGACGGAGCAGGGCATGACCTATGTGCTGCGCACGCCCAATCATGCCAAGGGCAATTTGATCACGAATCTTGCGCACCTCTGCGGACTGCCGCTGAGCACCGGTGAGGACGGGCTGAAAATCATCACCGGCGAGGTGCCGTGCTATATCGACGAGCGCAACCGCGCGGTCTATGTGCTGCGGCTGGCGGACACCAAGGTGGCGAATATCTATCCCGACGGCGCGATCGAGCGCAAGGCGTACATTCCCGCCATCTCCAAAACCCTGATGAGCCAGACAAAGGACTACCGTCTGGACGCCAAAAAAACGCTCGTCAAAACCTACATCCGCCGCGAATGCAAGTTTTGCACGGATCTGCACACGCATATGAACGCCAATCTCGATGCGGATGTGCTGATCGCGCTCGGCATTTTTCATCAGATCCGCTATCCGCTCTACTATATCAAAAAGCTCAGGCTGCGCTGCACCGAGGAGCAGACGCGTATGCTCGAACAGCAGCGCGCGTCGGTCGCAAGGAAATTTGCGGATTCGCCGCTGACCGGCAAGTACCGCACGCGCAAGATCGACGACAATACCTTTATCAATTTTGCCGATTTGATTCTCGGCAACCTCGGCAACGCGCCCTACAACCTGCCGCGCATCCGCGCATCACTGACGATCCTAAAGGACGGTCAGGCGGTCTTTACCAATCTCGAAAAGGTCTATTTGTATCGCTATGTGTTCACCAAGGGGCAGCCGTCCGACAAGCGGATCCCGTTGGACGATTTTGCCGCCATTCCCGACAGGGACATCGCGGACGCGGTCAGGCAGATGTGCAGCGACAGCCGCCATCCGTATTTCAAAAATTGGTCGCTCTTTCAAAACAAGCTCCTCTGGATCGCGCGGAGCCTGCAAAAGCGCGGTGTGGTGTACGCCGAGATCTCCGACACCACCCTCGTCAAGCCGCTCGGCGCACCCAAAATGCTCGACGAGGTGCACCGTGCCATGCCGGTGATCACGCGCGAAACAGGCGTGACGCTTCGCTTTTTGGCAGCGATCCGCCGCATTCCGCTCACGATCGTCCGCGAGCGTGCCGCTGTGAGGGAGAATGTACGCGAGCAGCTGCGCGTCATCCGCGCTGTCGCCGCCGATCCGTATGTCGCCGGCAGCGATATTATCGGCGAAGAAATCAATGATATTCGTGAGCTGCGCCCGGTGCTGCGCGAGCTGGTCGCCATCGCCGGAGAGCACAAGGGCTTTGTGATCCGCATTCACGCCGGCGAGAACGACAGCCTGCGCGACAATGTTGCCAACTCCCTCGCCTGTGTGCGCGAGTCGCTCGCCGCAGGCCAGCCTATGCCGCGGATGCGCATCGGTCACGGCTTGTACACCGCCAATCTTCGCTCCCAAAAGGGACAGCAGCTGATCGCGGAGCTGCGCAAAAACAAAGTGGTGCTCGAGTTCCAGCTCACCTCCAATGTGCGCCTCAACAACCTGACGGCACTGGGGCACCATCCGCTCAAGCAATATCTGCGCGGCGGCGTCTACTGCGTGCAGGGCACCGACGGCGGTGCGATTTACGGCACCGATTCCATCGACGAACAGCTTGCGCTGGAGCGTCTGCTCGATCTGTCGTTTGAGGATATGCTCGTCATGCGCCGCGCCGAGGAACTTATTTTGGAGGACAGCCTGCAAATCTTTGCGGAAAAATCGGCGCGCTTTCAGCAGCTTGTCGGCGATTCCACCGTGGAAGCCTATCTGAACAAGGCGGTGCAGCACGAAGCGGAGGAGGACGATATGCCGTCGCTCGTTACCCAAAAATGTGACAGCGCCGCCGTTCTAAAGGAGCAGATACGCCCGATTCCGACCGACAAGGTGCCGGTGGTCCTTCTCGGCGGCAGCTTCAACAGCAGCCGTCACGCCACACGCAAGCGTGCGCCGCTGCAAGCCCTGCTGCGCGAGCTGACAGAACGGCTTGACGGCGAAAAGGTTTGCTTTGTTATCGGCAACCGCCTGACGGGCTACGAGCAGGAGCTGGTGCAGCTTGGCGGAGAGAAATTTGAGATCTTTGCCATTGTGCCCACGCTGATCACACAGCAGGAGGCACAGCGGATCAAAAAAAGCGGCGTTGGTGTGCGCGTGTCGATCGAGCCGACGCGCATGGGACTCTACAAGAGCTTTGCCTATGAGATCTTCAAGCGCCGTCCGTCCGTTGTCGTGGCGCTCGACGGCAATTCCGCAGGCGCCAACACCGTGCAGGAGGCAAAAAACGGCAAGAAAAAGGCGCGGATATTTGTCAACCGCCGCGCACGTGTGCTTCACGCCAAGGCGCAGGCGATCCAGGGCTATGTGAGTCTGTTTGACGGCGCAGAGGCTGCGGACGCGATCGTGCAGGCGACCGAAAAGATTTGGAAGGAAGAAAACCGCTGACGATTCCCTGCCGCGCACCGGCACACAAGCTTCACGTCAAAAATCCATTGATATATGCGAGGAGGTCCATATGGTAAAAGCATTGATGCATGACCCGTTTTTTCTTGGGATCAAATCCAAGCCGGCAACCGCTGCCGACGCAGACACGGCGCGCGATCTGCTCGATACGCTCATGGCGCACCGGGAAACCTGCGTGGGCATGGCTGCCAATATGATAGGCGTTTCCAGGCGGATCATCGCCTTTAACGACAGCGGCAGTTATATAGTGATGTTCAATCCCGAGATCACCGCAAAATCCCTGCCCTACGAGACCGAGGAGGGCTGTCTGTCGCTGCTCGGCGGACCGCGCAAGACCACGCGCTGGCAAAAGATCACCGTCAAATATCAGGACGCCGCCATGCGCGTCAGAACCAAAGCCTACAGCGGCTTTACGGCACAGATCATCCAGCACGAGATCGACCACTGCAACGGGATTTTGATATAACAAAGGATCAGACCGGCTCGCTTGAACCGGTCTGTTTTTATATCTTATGGAATGTACAATTTGGGTCGGGCAGGTCATAACGCCCTGTCTGTGCGTAGGTGATGCACTTTGCGCCGCCGCCGCACATATCTGCGTATAAACAGGAGCGGCAGCCTGCGGGAATGCCGCATTGCCGCAGGTCGCGGAGCACCGGACTGTCACGGTAGATGGTGAGCAAGTCGCTCTCGCGGACGTTGCCGGCAATAAGCGGCAGACGGCGGCAGGGCATGACGGTGCCGTCTGCAAGCAGCGCCAGCAGGGAGGTGCCGGCAGTGCAGCGGTAGATAAGCTTTTCGCTGCAAGGCAGGAATTGCAGGGCGCGTCCGCAGAATACCTTGCCCCGACGGTTCAGCCGCGCCGCCGTTTGGCATAGCTTTTGGAATTCCTTTGTCGTCAGCGACAGATGCTCGCTGTCCTCGCCGGCAGGGATCACCACGCGGTCAAACCAGAGCCTGTCTGTTCCAAAGCGCTCGCAGAGCTTGGCGAGCGCCTTTAGCTCTCCCATATTGTGCCGCTGCGCCGTAAAGGAAATACTGGTGAAAATGCCCTGCGACTGCAAAGCCTCCACACCGCGGACGGCCTCGTCAAAGCTGCCCTTGCCGCGGATCGCGTCGTGTGTTTGGGGCACGCCGTCCAGGCTGATCTGCACATACTGCACACCCGACGCGCGCATGTGCCGGGCTTCCTGCAAGCCGACCAAAGTGCCGTTTGTCAGCACGGCGGTCGTCATTTGCCGCCTGCGTGCCTCCTCCAGCAGCCAAAACAAATCGGGATGCAGCAGCGGCTCGCCGCCGGTGATGTTGATATGCCCCTCAAAGCGGCAGGCACGCAGCATCGCTTCATATTGTTCCAAAACCTCGCGCAGCGCGTCGCGGTCGGCAAAGGCGGTGTAGTCCTCCTGATAGCAATGCTCACAGCGCAGGTTGCAGCGGTGCGTGATGTGCCATTGCAGGGTGAAGCCGCCGTTGTTTTGCCTTTGCATATCAGAACGAGGAGCTTCCGCCGCTTCCGCAGCCACCGCCGCCACCGCCGCAGCCGCTGCTTCCGCTGCTGCAACCGCTGCTTCCGCTGCTGCAGCCACCACCGCCGCCGCTGCCGCCGGAGGTGAATATCGCATGCAGCACGGCTTGCAGGAGTATCAGCAGCGCGCCGTACTTTTTGTCGGTGGCGAGATGTGTCACATTGACCTCGGAGCAGGCGTGCTCGCGCGGTTCGGCGGAGTCGGCGATCTGCTTGGTATCCTCGATCAGCGGATTGGCGTACTTGGAGAGCGTGAACGTCAGCACCGCCAGCATGCCGATCAAGAGCGCCAGCACCGCGTAGCTGGTGTGTTTCATCGGCTCGGGAATGATCTCTCCTATGAGGACATCATACATTTGCTCAAATGCATTCTTTGCCGCCAAATAATATTGCTCGTTCGAAGCGTAGCTCTTCACGTTGTCGGTGATGGAACGCGCCTTTGAGTCGGTCACATATTGGTTGATCGTGCCGTAGGACTGGATGGTCAGCTTGCGGATCTTCATATTGATCACAAAAACTGCCGCGCTGTCCATGCTGAACAGTTCCTTGCGCTTGAGCCGCGCCTGTTCGATTTCGTTGGAATGATATTCCGAGGTCGTCCAAAGTGCGACATTGCCGTATGCGGTCAGGGGCTTCATGTCCTCTATCAGATCAATGCGCTCCTGTTCGGTCAGGAGCATGTCCTCGTCGACCACCAGCGCCTTGTAGCCGGTCTCTTTATTGACGTAGCTTTGCGGCGCCGCGCTGTCCTGCGTTGCGGCAAGCGGCTGTGCGCCGACGGGCAGGACAGCAGAAAACAGGATCGCCGTCAGCAAAAGGCAGGTGAACAGGAGCGTTAACGGTTTATTTTTCATCAGACCGCGCTCCCTTCTTGTTGAACTGCGGCGGACGGCGTTTGGCGATCGTCACCTGGAAGTTCACATGTACCATCGCCATGGCAAACAGTCCGCCCATGATGGCGAGGCACAGGAGATAGTAGGTCGTTTTGGAAGGCACCTCGGAAATGGTCAGCCACAGGTGCATGACGGTCGATCCGTAGACGATATAGCGGATGACGGTCAGCGGTATGAGCAGCTTTTTTGCCTCCTGCAAAATACCGTTTTTGAGCATAGATTCGGTGTGAAGCTTCAGGTTGCGGATCTTTTTCATCTCGCGTGCCTGTGCAAAGTGGAGCGGCACCAGCGAAAAGCCGAGTATCACCAGCGCCGCCAGGCAGATAAGGGCTTGGTCGCGGTCGTAGGAGCCGTCGGAGGTGTAGCCGATGATCGCCACGATCGCCAGTGCGAGCAATATCAGATAGCGCACCGGCATATGCACGGAGCTTGACGGCAGCTCGTCGGATTTTTTGTTTTTGTAGGAGCCGACGGAGATGTCGGAGCGCAGCGCGCGGCTGATGGTCTGCACAAAGGAATCCTGCGTGATATACAGTCCGCCGAGCAGCAGCAGCGAGCAGACGCCGAGCATGGTGGAAGCCTTGACCGACGGCGCAAAGCTCATGATCAACAGCAGCAAGCCGTAGAGAACAGCGGCGACGCCGAGCGCGGCGACGATGATTCGCAGCGGACTCAGCGGCAGATCGGCAGCGACCTTGCCGGTTTGACCGTTGACGGCGGCATAGGTCAGCTTGTCCTTTTGGCGGTAGCTCATAAACCAGACGGGATAGAGCGACTTTTCGTGGCTCTTGATGGTGAGCGGCAGGGTGGAGCTGTTCTTTACCATGGTCAGATCCTTGTGCGGCATTTTTTTCTGCGCGTTGGGGTCGTTGATGATCTCTTCAAACGCTTTTTCCTCCAGCTCACGCCTTGCCAGCACGGAGTATTCGGAGTAGTTGATGTCGCCTGTCTCCGCATAAAATCCGCAGAGGTAGCCCGGATTGAAGGGCACCTGCTTGCCGGTTTCGTAGGGAGCGAGCTTCTCGCTGATGTGGTCGTCAAAGGAGAGCGACGCGTCGTGTGTATAGCCCTCTATCGGCTTGCTTATCTTGCCGCTGATGCGGTAGGATTTTGTCGTCTCGGTCCCGAATACAGCGCCCGTGTGATGGTGCTCGGCTTCGATATGGAATTTGCCGTTGAGCACGGCGCGATAGCTCCAATAGGGCATATAGATGCCGCGGAAGCTCTCAATCAAATCGGGCTTGCAGTATTTGCGCGAGACAAACGGATGGCGTTTGACCTCCCTGATATACGCTTCCTTGCACTGTTCCTTGGTGACAGAAAACGGAATGATATGCTCACATTTCCAGTCGGTGCGGATCTTGTCAAACAGCATGGACGCGCCGCCGCAGTAGGGACAAAAGCCGACGGCGTCCTGCTTGTCATAGGTCATCAGCTCCGCGCCGCAGGAGGGGCAGATATAGGAATAGCCCTCAAAGTTGCGCTCCGCCTTGGCGTCGTGGTTGGTATTGTCGTATAGATGCTGCGGGTCAAAGCTGCTTTGGCAGTAGTCGCAGTGCATCTGCTGCGATGCAATGTCAAAGTGCAGCCCTGCGCCGCAGGAGGGACAATGTACCATGTTATCACCTCGTTCATATTAATATCCTTATCTTACCATATTTGGCAGATGAATTCAATTGATTTGCGGACAATTTTCAAAAGAAGCAGGCGCCTCCGTTTCAAATCGAAGCGGAGGCGCCTGCCATGAAGAAGAATATTTATGAAAAAGTTTGAAGCTGTCGGTTTTGCCGGTATCAGAAGCCGCCCATGCCGCCGGGAGCCATGCCGCCGGGAGCCATACCGCCGGGAGCCATACCGCCGGGACCTCCCATGCCGCCGCGACCGCCGCCGCCCATCATCTGGTTGGGAATGGTGTCGGTCTCAACGCCGTTGACGATCAGGGTGCCGCCGGTCTTTTGCGCCTGTCCGTCGTAGTCGCAGGCTGACTGACCGGTGATGTTGATGGTGCCGCCGGTGATAGTGAGGTCGCCGTTGGAGTCGAGTCCGTCGGTGTCGCCCTGACCCATGTTGATGGTGATATTGCCGCCGTTTATGGTGATGCACACCCTCTCGCTGCTCTTGCTGGTGGCGTTGATGCCGTCGTCGCTTGCGCTGATGTTGATGGTGCCGTCATTGATGGTGACGTTGGTGCCCTCGATACCTTCTCCCGCTGCGAGTGTAAAGGTACCGCCGTCGATCACAACGGTCGTGGTGCCCTGGATCGCGTCGCTTGCCGCTGTGATGTCAAAGGTGCCGCCGCTGATATAGATGCTGCCCTGCGTGTTGTCCTCGCTGTTTTCGGCGTGCAGGCCATCCTTTTGGCTGTTGATGGTGATGGTGCCGCCTGCGACGGAGATCTCATCGTTTGCCTCGATCGCGTCGGCGGCGCATTCGATTGCAAGGGAGCCGCCGGTGATTTTGACGTCGTCCTTGCCCGAAACGCCGTTGCCGGTGGAGGAGAGGGTCAGCGAGCCTTCGCCGTTGAATACGATGTCATCCTTGGAGAATATCACCGCGTCGGTGTTGGTTTCGCCGTCGGCGGTGAACGCGCCGGTCACGGTGAGCGTGTTGGCGGTGTCCTTTTGGGTGGTGACAAACACCTTGTCGGCGTTCTTGACATAGATGGCAGGCGTGCTGTTGTTGGTGATCGTCAGATTTTGGAGCACTAACTGCACCTTGGCGTCGTCGGCTGCTTCCACGATAACGCTTGCGTCGGTGGCGGTGCCGGTGATGATATAAACGCCTGCTTCGGTGATGGTGGTATTCTGTCCGCTCGTCACGGTCAGCGTCTTGGCGTCGGCGGTGTCAGCCTCCTGCTGCATGTCGCGCTCGGTAAAGGTGGTGCCCTCGACCGAGGTGTTGGATGCTTCCGCGGCGGCGCTGCTTTGCACTGCCGATGAAGAGCCGGTGTTGGCGCTTGTATTGGTTTTGCTGCCGCTGCAGGCGGTCAGGGATGCTGCCAGCATGGCAGCCAGGATCAATGCGGATACTTTCTTTAACATATCATGTACCTCCGTTATTTGCTGTACGGTTGTTGTCTTTTCTGATGTTGCTAAGAGTGTAACGCCCAAAACTTAAAAATACCTTAAATTCAAAAAATAAAAAATTCCCGCCGCAAAGTGCGGCGGAAACAGATAGTTTTATTGGGATCGCTGCAACTTGCGCAGCGAGAGCAGCTTTTTGACAAACGCCGTCACGCGCTTGCGGAAGATGAGCAGCAGCACCAGAATGACGCCGACAAGGCTGTAGCGCAGAATGGGTGCGTTGTAGGTGAGGGAAATCAGAATACCGGCGGTGACAAAGCAGATGGAAACACCCAAAAGCACCTTGGTATCATAGACCCTTACGCCGTCAAGGTGCTTGCGGCACACCCAGCGCATGCAGGCGTAATGTCCCAGCGCATACAGAACATAGCAGATCAGCGTGGTGTATCCTGCCGCAACATAGCCGAGGTTGAGCAGGTCGGGACTGAGACAAATATAGTTCAGCGCGATGTTCAGCACAGCGCCCGAAACGCTTGCCAGCATGATGAACCATGATTTTTCAAAATAGAACTGGAACGGCGCGAACATGTCATACATAAACATAAAGAACGTGCCCAGTGCTACAGGCGGCACCACCCAGATGGCTTCGCTGTATTCGGGCGGCGCAAAGATGGAGATCGCCTCGGGCGCCAGCATTATGAGCAGCATGTTTGCCACGGCGATGATCAGCATGGCGGAGTATTCCACGCTCGCGATCTCCTGTGCCTTGCGTTCCTTGATCTTACGGTAGACCCACGGTCCCAGCGTTTGGTTGAGCGAGGCGTTTACCATCGTCATCAGCACCGCCACGGAATAGGCGAGGCTGTAGATGCCTGCCTTGCTCTCGCTGATGTAGCGGCTGATCATAATGCGGTCAACATTGTAGAGCAGTGTCTGCGAAAGATAATGCGGCACCAGCGGCAGGTTGAATTTGAGCGCATAGATCCAGTATTTTTTGGAGAAGAACTTTTTGCCGCGCTTCATCTGGATGAAGAAGCACCAGCCATAGGCGGCGATATTGACGATCACCAAGCCTAAAATTCTGGCAGTCGCCTTGTAGGTGGCGTCGGAGAAGATGACCAGCACAACGCCGAGCGCCGGCTGCGCGATCGCTACGATGGTGATGATCGTCACCATCAGGCGGTATTTGTTCTTGACGCGCTGCTCGGTAGACCAGAAGTAGAACACCGCAGTTGTCCAAATCAGCAGCAGCATGTAACACATCTGCGCGGTGCTGAGGTTGAGCAGCTGGTTAAAGAAGTCGCGGAAAATAAAGTAAATGACCGTCCACACGCTGCACAGCGTCAGGGTGAGTCCCTGCATGGTGGAGGCGTAGACCTTGGCGTCATCCTCAAACTTGACCATGCCCTGCAAGAAAACGCCCGCGCTGATGTTCAGCGTGACGATCACCGTGATAATGCCCAGCCAAGACTGAAAGACGTTGTATTCGCCGTATTGCTCGGTGGTCAGCAGTCGGGTAAAAATCGGTGTAGAGATGACCGAGATCGCCTTCTGCATAAAATTGGTGATCAAAAACCAGAGTGAGGCGCGCACCTGTACCGGCAGAGAGGAATATTTATTTTTTAGCTTTGTTAACATATGGGTCCCTGCTCTCTGATGAACGGTTTTCGGTTGTTATCGCGGCGCAAACAGCTTGCGCGCCAAGGGCGGAAAGACGGCGATCAGCATGCCGTATGCCTTTGCCGTCAGCTTGTAGGCGCTGAACAGATAGGGGAACAGTCCCTTGCGCACGTATCGAATCAAACGGCGTTCTTCGCTTGTGCCGGCAGCGCCGGACTGTGCCGAGCGTCTGAAAAAGGAGACGGCAAAGTTGGTTTGCCGCAGCCTTGCATAGCGGCAGAGTTGTGGATGATTCTCTTCAAGAAATTTGATAACGCGTTCGGAAACGATAAAATACTGCATGTGTGCCGGATTGAAGGGCGCCTTGGTAATGCTGCCGAGGTTGTTCGTGCGGTAGCGGTAAAGCGCTTCGTCCGTGTGGGCGATGCGGTTGGCGCGGTGTATCACCTGCGGAATGACGGCGTAATCCTCAAAGACCAGACCCTCCGGGAATCGAATGCCGTCGAACAGCTTTGTCCTATAGAGCTTGCCCCAAGCTGAGGTGTTAAAGGTGGTGTTTTCTTTGAGCAGACAGGTGATCGCCTGCGCCGGCGTCAGCACGCCTCCGACATGTTTTCCTGTATCGGTGCCTGCGGAGGAGATGTCCGCGCCGGTTTCCTCCATCTGGCGGAACAAGCGTTCCAGCATCTCCGGATGAAGGCTGTCGTCGCTGTCCACAAAGGTGATCAGCTCGCCTCTTGCGACGTCCATTCCGGCGTTACGTGCGCTGGAAAGACCCTTGTTTTCCTGATGGATGACGCGGATGTTGTCATACCGCGCGGCAAAGTCGTCGCAGATGGCAGGCGAGTTGTCGGTGGAGCCGTCGTCTACCAAGATGATCTCAAGCCTTGGATACGTTTGTGCCGTTATGGACGTTACGGAATCGGAAATGTATTTTTGTACGTTGTAAACGGGAACTACGCAGGAGATTAGCGGATTCATTTTTCAGTCCTTTCAGCGGAAGCAGTACGGCGCAGACCATCCACCAGAACATAGTAGCGCTCAGGCAGCTCAGTGCCAGGAAGGTGAGGCCGACGACCACAAGCGGCAGGAAATGGTTCAGCGTCAGGCGCTCCGTGCGGATTTTGCGCATTTTTCTCAGAATACTGAAAAACACGGCGAACACGATGATAAGTCCGGGAATGCCCCACGACAAAATAATGTCCATGTAGGTGTTGTGCGCCATGTGAAAGAAGCGTCTGAAATAGTCGGTTTCGTTGTATTGCAGACCGTAGCCGAACAACAGAATCATGGGATTTGCCAGCATCTCGGCAAAATAAAAGTTTTGAATCATGAATCGGTTGGAGGTGATGGTGTCAATATCGAGATTGCTGCCGTTCTTCTCGCGTAAGCGTATCACCGTTGATTTGATGATATCCGCAATGCGGTTGCTGAATAGCACGCCGATAACGGCGCCGATAAGCACGATCCTCTGCGCAAAGCGGTTTTTGTTTGCCAAAAAGCTGTAGAGAGAATAGACAGCAAAGTAGAGGAGGATCAACAGCATGGTGACCAGCGACATTTTGGAGGCGGTCAGCAGCGTGATGCCGATCATAATGAGCATGTAAAAATAGTCGCGGATTTTGTGTCTTTCTTTGATAATAAACAGCATGGCAACGCCCACGCACAAATAGAGCGAAAAATAGTTGGGGTCGCCGGCGTAGCCGTACAGACGCCAGAGCGAGATATAATCGACGAGCGGAAGCGATTCATAGAGCGTGATATGGATCATGTAGAGAACGCCGGAATAGATGCAGCCAAAGCAGAACTTTCGGGTGATGTCTGCGTAATTGATGATGATGTTCTTTTCTGTCAGCACACATTCCACATAATACAGAACGAGGACAGTGCTCAGATTGGGCAGGATCTGGTTGAACTGACCGAAATAAAAGGAGTGCGCCAAATCCCAGATTTCGATGATGATCACGTGCATGGCGGCAGCAAAATTGACCCGACGCCTTTCAAACAGATAGATAAACACCGGCAGCGCGATCAGCAGGTTGATGCCGAAGCTGATGTTCAGGCTGTCGAGCAGCCGGATGTTCGGAACCAGCAGCAGGCAAGCGCCGACGCGAAAGCTGTTGTTGCCCAGGCAGAGAGAGGCTGCCACGGCAATGATGGCAGGATAGAGCAGAAAGTTGACGTTCAGCACTTTTGCCACAAAAACGAGCGACAGAAAAATGAACAGCAGCGCATTTGCCAGGTTGTCCTTGTTATATTTAAAAATCAAGTCGTTATCGCTCCTTTAAACATTCTTGATAGTGTCCGATTGCGGTGGCGGCAGCGCTGTCCCAGCTGTGATCCTCCGCCGTGCGCAGGGCGTTTGCGGACATCTCGCCGAATCGGGAGCGGCTGTTCACAGCCGAGCAAAGCGCCTCGGCAATGGTTTGTGCGCATGTGCCGCCGTTCCAGCCGGCGTTGTTGCCTTGGATGGTCTGTGCAAAGGTCGTGCCCTCGGTGACAAGACAGGGCAGGCCGTAGCTCAGTGCTTCGAGAATACCCATCGGCATGCCCTCGGTGCGCGAGGTTTGAATAAAAATGTCGGAGTCGAGCAGCACGCGCTGCTTTTCCTCACGGACGACAGACGAGTGCAGGCTGACAAGGTCCTCCACACCGCCTTGGCGGATGTATGCCTGCATTTCTGGAACAAACGATACGCCTCTGTCCTCTGTGGGACCGTAAATATCCAGCCGGCAGCGGTGCTCGCGCAAAAAATCCTTTTCCAGCGCAAACGCCTGTATCATCAGGTCGAGCCCCTTGATGAACGGCAAGATACGTCCGATATAAACAAAGTGTGTTTCGTCCGTCCGAAATGAGGCCTTTGTCACCGCAGGCATCTCCACACCGTTGGGCGCCACAAACAGGTTTTTGCCCATGACGCTCTCTTGCTTTTCGATCTCGGTCAGGCATTGAATGCCGGCGGCGCCGTTGCAGAACCGATTGAACAGCAGCAGGTTCGCCGCCGCTTTTTTGAGACGGCTCTTTTGCTGAGCGCCTTTTTTCAGTGCGCCGTGCGGCACGATCACATAGGGGATCCGGCGGCTGCGCAGCTCCTTGGAAAGGGAAAGATAGCGCGGGATATAGATCTCATGAAAGACAACCAGATCCGGCTGCCGGTAGGGTGCGGGGAGCGTACTGAACGAATCGGCGGAAAAGCACTGTTCGAGTCCGTCGATCGCAAGCGGCTGCCCCAAATTCCACAGCGCCGCGTCCGCGTAGGCTCTCTGCGCCTTTACGTGACAGGGCACCGCGTTATGAACGCCGTTGCACAAATCGTCGCTCAACGGGCAAATATGCAGAACGACCATCGGGCGTCCTCACTTTCTGATTATTTTATACACCAAGCGGCGCACACCGTTTGGGCTCATGCACACGATATAATGCGGATAGGCGCTCATCACATATTCCTTACGCGAGATCCAGCCGGTTTTCAGCAGTTGCCTGCGAAAACGCATCATGCTTTTGGCATAGACCCTGCCGCCGCGCCGTTTCAGCTGTGCCGGTGTGCTGCGCACCTTGACCAGCACATCAGGCAGGTTGGCGGTTTTGACGCCGCTTTTGAGGGTGCGGATCCACAGATCGTAATCCTCAAAAAGCCGCAGCGTAGCATTGTAGCCGCCGACGGCTTCGACGGCGGCTTTTTTGAACATAGCAGTCACATTATTGAAGGGGATCCGCTTTTTGCTGTATTGCAGGATCTCCTCGTGGGTCAGGGGAACCCTGCGAACCGCAAACGGCTCGTTTGGATCCTCGTTAAATTCTTCGATCGCTCCGCTCACCACTGCCAACTCGCTGTCGCGCTCAAATGCGGCAAGCTGCTTTTCACAGCGGTCGGGCAGGCTGATGTCGTCGCTGTCCATGCCGGCGACCAGCTCGCAGCGGCAGTGGGACAGCGCATGATTGCGTGCATAGCCCGGTCCCTTGTTGACGGGAAGACGCAATACCTCCAGACGCTCGCCGTAGCCTTCGATCACCTCGTTTAGCGCCGGTGTGAGCGGACCGTCGCACACCAGCACGAATTGCGCCGGCGGCACGGTCTGGCAGAGCATACTGTCGATGGCTGTGCGCAGAAAGTCAGGCTGATCCTTGGCATAGACCGACATCAGTACGCTGTATTCCATAAATCATCTTTCCTTTTGCGGGATTAGCGGTATTCGTAATAGTAGTATTTCGAATTCTTCTTGTAGGATTTGCGCGACGCGGGCTTGCTGTTGTAGACAAAGCCGAGCACATTGGCGTTGGCAAAGCTGAGCTGACGGATGGTTTCGTCCATCTGAGAAATCTCAGTGGAGCCGTGCAGCGTCACGATCAGATAGCCGTCGATGACGGAGGACAGGATCGCCGAGTCCGATACAACGATAACAGGCGGAAAGTCCACGACGATATAGTCATAGACAAGCTTGAGCGCCTCGATCAGCTCGCTCATTTGCGGCGACTCGATCAGCTTGGTCGGGTCGGGCGGAATGGTGCCTGCAGGGATCACGTCGATGTTGAAGGTGTCGTTGTGCGCGACGGGAAGATGGCTGTAGCCCTCCTCGTCGGCAAGATAGTCGCTCAGACCGGGATAGTTCTCCATGCCGAGCTTGGCGGCAACGGTCGGGATACGCATGTCGCAGTCCACGATGACCACTTTTTTGTCGATCTGCGCCAGTGAGATGGCAAGGTTGACCGAAACCGTGCTCTTGCCATCACCGCGGTTGGCGCTGACGATGCCGATGCAGCGGTTCTTTTTGCCGGGCAGCGAGAAGGAGACGTTGGTACGCAGGGTCTTGAAGGACTCCTGCATGGAAAAGGAGGCGTTTTCACCGAGAAGCATTTTGGAGGGGATGAACACCTTGCTCTTGGTTTTCTTCTTCTTAAACATTGTCGGAGTCTCCCTTCTTCTTCCGGTTCTTTTTGTCTTTCGTTTGCTGCTTTTTCATTTCTTCGGATTTCACGTAGTAATCGCTGTAATAATCGTTTTGGTAGTAGCCAAAGCCCCTGCTCTCGGTCAGGTTCGGGATCACGCCGATAACGGGCATGCCGTATCTTCCCTCCAGATCGCCCTCGCTCTTGATGGAATCATCCTTAAAATACTTCACGAGGATATAGATCAGCGCGATAACGGCGCCGACCAGAGCGCCCAGCACGGAGGACATGGCGTAGTTGGGGCCGTATTTGTCCTTTGGCGCGCGCGGCGCATCGACGATCTTCATCGAGCTGCCCTCTACGATCTGCGACATATAGGTGGGAGCGGTGTTGGCGATCGCCTGTGCCAGCCGGTAGGAGAGGTGGGCGTTGTTGGTAATGACGTTCACGCGGATGACCTGCGTGTTGTCAACGACCTGGGTGCTGACGCAGCGCGAGAGCTGATCGTAGCTCATGTCCAGATTGATGAATTCAGCCGAGGCGACCAGCACGTTGTTGCTGGTGAGGATACGCGAATAGGTGGCTACCAGCTCACGTGACGCCTGGATATCCGCCTGTGAAACCGCGCTTTTTTGTCCGTTGTTCTGTGTCTGGTTGTTGACGAAGGCGGTGAAGGAGGACAGATAGGTGGGCTTGACAAAAAGGCGTGTAGCCCCTTGGAACAGCAGTCCTCCGATGACCGCTCCCAGAATGATCAGCCAGAGCTTTTTGACAATGGCGGACAGCAGGGGAGCGATGTTGACCTCAACCTCGCGCGCAGCCGGATCCTGTTTGGTGGTTGTAACAATTTCTTTTTCCATGCTAAAACTCCTGTTTTCGGCACGGATTTCCGCTGAGCGGTCATCCGCACATTTATTTTATTTTCAATAATAGACAGTTGAGCAGCTTGTTACTTGATGTGTTTGATGGTTTTTATCTCCTTGCGGAGCTCACGGCGGTTCTTGATGGGACGCACCGCCATGCGGTACATCAAAAAGAACGGATAGACCGCCTTGTGTTTGTACACAAAGGGGTTGGAATACTTGAAGCGCTTTCTTTCGGGGAACACGCGCTTCAAATAATACTTTGCCTTTGAGTGACTGCTGCCGGCACTCTCCTCAAATTCCTTGGAAAAGAGGTTTTCCATGCTGCCAAAGGTGCCGCAGGACAGGATGAACCGCAGCATCTCGCGCAGCTCGGGCGAGAGAGAGCGGAGGTTGTCCGCCGTCTTTTCCGGAGCCTCAAACACCGCGTCGGCAAGCGTGTGCAGCTTGTATTCAAAATCTGCGATGCCCAGCTTTTCGAGCTCGCGCGTGACAGCGGCAAAGTCAATGTGCAGCTTGTCCGTGTGCAGCAGCACATATTCATCCGCGACGGTGCGAAAGCCCGTGCCGCGGTTGTCGTAGTGCTTGAAGGCGTGCACGATAAAGAAGATATAAAAATCGTCGTCCGAAAAATGATAGCCGAAGCCGTTGCCCTTGTCCTTGATCAGCCGCTCCTTCACGTTGGCGTAGTACTGATAGAACCGCTCAAACTGCGGCGTGCGGTCGATCATCTCGCGGTGCAGCTCAATGTTAAAGAAGGGCGGCTTGGAATATTCGTCGGCAGGATAGCTGTCAGTGCGGAAGGTGTAACCGCGTTTGAACATAAACGCCTTGCCGTCCGCCATGCGGGACGGATCCATCAAAATGTCGTAGTCGGCAAACTCTCTGGTGCCGAAGTGCGGGAACAGCGGATTGATGATCACGCCCTTGAGCGGCATGTACCAAATGCCGTTCTGCTCAAAATAGCCTTCGATCGCGCGCCGCTCCGCTTCAAACAGCATGGTCTTTTTGATGTTGTTGTCGAGCACACTGCTCCAGCGTTTTTGCTCCTGCATGCCGGCAGCGCGAAACGCCTCGGTGCCCTGCAGCGCCTTGGCGACCAGCGCGGTCAGATTGTGACCCTGCGCCATCTGCCACAGCTTGTCAAAGTCCGCGGTTTCCAGCGACGCCTGCCGCTTGGCGGATGCACAGGCGGTCAGATAGATAAATTGTTCGGTTGCGTTCATGGCTTCTGTTCACCCTTTATGGCTCTTTTGATTTTGCCGCCGAGGCGCCTGACCTTGTGCAGCACCAGACGCACGGGGTAAACAGCGTTCCAAAACCGTGCATAGGCGCGGTAGCCGGACTCGTCCACGGTATGCTTTTTGCCCTTGCGCTGAAATTCGGTGAGCACGCCCACGATTTGGCTCTCCGGCACGTACTCTTTTGCAAAGGTGTTGTCGCCGCGGATCACATAAGTGTCGTTTTGCACGCCGATGATGCGGTGCAGCGTAAAGCGCCCGTCCCGGCGGCGATAGAGCGGCACGTCGTACTTTTTCAGTCCGCCGCGCTGACAGGGACGGATGGTCACCAGATCGCGGTTCTCCTTGAACAGGGGACGCATGCTCACACCGCGCGTTTTGTAGACCAGCACGCCGTCTCGGCGGAGCAAAGCCTCCAGATTCAGTTGCTCGGTCATTCGTCCAGCGCGCCGACCTTGCGCAGGGTCGCGATGACCATGTCCACGTCTGCGGCGATCTCATCGCGCGAAGCGTCATACTTGGCGCACATCTTGTCCACCACCGCGTCACGGGTGGTTTCTTCCTTCATCAGATCGACGATCTCCGCAGCGGTCTGATTGCTGCGGACAATGCCGTTGAAGGCTGTGTCGCCGGTGGCGACCATAACCTGTGTGTCGTCGATTTCCTGAGTCAAAAAATTTTCGTTGAGTTTCATTCTAAAATTCCTTTCTAATTATATAGCTTCTGTGTTCATACGTAAAAAAGACATATTATCTCACTATAATTCATACTACACTATTATAGCACGTTTTAAAATACAGTCAAATGTTTTTTTACGGAATATGCAATTTTTTTTCTATCTACTTGAAATCATATTATTTTTCGTATATAATATAGAAAAAAGACGGAAAACCGGGGTGAATTATAGATGAAAAGACATTTTTGGATGTGGGTGCTAACGCTTCTGCCGCCGGTCACGATGCTCGGCTCGCTGGTGCTGATGAACGATAACGACGCGACCTCGCGCAGAGGTGCCCTGAGCATGGTGTTGTTTTATGCGGCGAGCGCTTTTTTGATCCTCTTTGCGTTTATTATCGGCTACTCGCCCAAAACCAACCAGGCGGCGTTGCAGTTGGGCGGCGTTTGCTTCTTCCTCTACGCCATCATCTATCTGCTGCGCATGAGCGCGCGGTTGGGTGATTGGATCACAGGGGAGGTGCATGACGAAAACGCCGAGCGGCTGATCATCTATTCCCTGATCGGGTTCGGCGTGGCGGTGGTTTTCTATTTGGTCGGACTCCTGATTCCGTACAGAAGAAGAAAAAGGGCATGGGAGGATGCGCTATGAAAACGATACGGTTTGGCAAATCCGATTTGGAGGTGCCCGTGATCGGTCTGGGCTGCATGCGTTTGACGGAGCTGGAGCGCTGGGATATCCCGCAGTACATCTGGCACTGCATCTCGCTTGGCGTCAATTTCTTTGACCATGCCGACATTTACGGCGGCGGCGAATGCGAGACCATGTTCGGTGAGAGTCTCAAGGAGATCGGCATCCCGCGCGACCAGATCATTTTGCAGTCAAAGTGCGGCATCGTGCCCGGCTGGATGTACGACAATTCCTATGCGCACATCATTCGCTGTGTGGACGAAACGCTCAAGCGTCTCGACACCGAATACCTCGATATTCTGCTGGTGCACCGTCCCGATGCGCTGGTTGAGCCGGAGGAGGTCGCCAAGGCGTTTGACGAGCTGTACACCAAGGGCAAGGTGCGCTATTTCGGCGTGTCCAATCACAAGCCCTCGCAGATCGAGCTGCTCAAAACCTGCGTGAAGCAGGAGCTGCAAACCAACCAGATCCAGTTCAGCATTCCCTTTTCCAATATTATATCGACCGGCATGGAGGCAAACATGAACTCCGAGGGCGCGATCGACCGCGGCGGCGACGTGCTCAATTACTGCCGGCTGAACAGCATGACGATCCAGGCATGGTCGCCCTTCCAGAGCGGCAGAGGCGCGTTTGTGGACAACAACGACGGCTACCCCGACCTCAACTGGGCGCTCGGAGAGATCAGCGCCAAGTACAACGTCACCAAGTCCACCATTGCGGCGGCGTGGATTTTGCGCCATCCGGCAAAGATGCAGACGATCGTCGGCACCATGAATTATTACCGTATGCTCGAGATCTCGCGTGCGGCGGAGATCGAGCTGACGCGTGAGGAATGGTACCGCCTCTATCTCTCATCCGGACACATTTTACCATAAGGGCATCTCTAAACGACCCTATAATTTTAGAGGTGCGCATAAAATCATTATATATCAGCAAGATACGGCGCGCCTTTGGCTTACAGGGTGCGCCGTTCTGTTTGTTTATAAAGTATTGCATAAATTCTTTTCATAACATGAAGAAATAATAAGGAAAATTGCGAAATTGCGCTTGACTTTGATTGATTTTGTGCTATAATGAGCTTAGAGGTGATTGAATTTGCTCACTCAAGAAAGATATCAATCAATTTTGAGCATGGTAAATGAGAAGAGTGCGGTGACGGTCGCCGAGCTTGCCGAAATGCTGGGCATCTCCGAATCCACCGTCCGGCGCGATCTGACGGCGCTGGATGAGCTTGGAAAGTTGAAAAAGGTATTCGGCGGCGCTACCTCCATCACCAAATCGGAAGGGATTTATGAAGACACCGTCAGTATGCGCGAAAAGCTGATGAGCGAGGAAAAAACCGAGATCGCCCGCTACAGCGCACAGCTGATCAACAATACCGACTTTGTTTTCATTGACTCGGGCACAACCACTTCCAGATTGATTGATTTTATAGACAATAATCAGGCAACCTATGTCACCAACGGCATCGTGCATGCGCGCAAGCTGGTGCAAAAGGGACTCAACGCCTATCTCGTAGGCGGCAAGGTCAAATCAGCAACAGAGGCGACAGTCGGTGCAGAGGCAATTGCCAACCTAAAAAACTTTAACTTTTCCAAGGCTTTCATGGGCACCAACGGGATAGACTTCAAGTCCGGCTTCACCACACCGGATGTGGAGGAGGCCATGATCAAGGAGGCGGCGGTCAACCACGCCTACATGGCGTTTGTGCTGGCGGACAGAACCAAGTTCCGGCGCGTCTTTTCGGTCACGTTCTCACCGCTGCGCAAGTGCTGCATCATCACCGACGCCATGCCCGACTCACGGTTTGCCAAGGAAACGGTCATCAAGGAGGTCATGAAGTGATTTACACGGTAACGCTCAATCCGTCAATCGACTACATTGTGCGGCTCGACAAGCTGACAAGCGGCATCACCAACCGCACCACAAGCGAGGAATACTACTACGGGGGCAAGGGTATCAACGTATCTCTTGTGCTTGCCGAGCTGGATCTGGATTCCACTGCCTACGGCTTTGTGGCAGGCTTCACCGGCAAGGCGATCGAAAACGGTATTCGCAACGACCACATTATTACCGATTTCATCAAGCTCAAAGAGGGTATTTCGCGTATCAACATCAAAATCAAGGCGGGAGAGGAGACCGAGATCAACTGTCAGGGTCCTCACATCGACGAACAGGAGCTGGAGAGACTGCTCCAAAAAATCGACCGTATCCAGCCCGGCGACACCCTGATCCTTGCAGGCAGCATTCCCAACACCATGCCCGATGATACCTATGAGATCATGATGCAGCGCATCGGCGACAAGGACGTGCGCATCGTGGTGGACGCCACCAAGCAGCTGCTCGTCAATTCGCTCAAATACCATCCCTTCCTCATCAAGCCCAACCGTCAGGAGCTCTCCGAGATCTTCAACGTTGAGGTCAAGACAGAGGAGGACATCGAGCATTACGCCAAGGAGCTCCAAAAGCTCGGTGCGCGCAACGTGCTGATCTCGCTCGGCGGCGAGGGCGCCATGCTGATCGACGAAAACGGCGGCAAGCACAAGGCCGGCGTTCTCAAGGAGAAGGTCATCAACACCGTCGGCTCCGGCGACTCCATGGTAGCAGGCTTTGTTGCCGGCTATGTCAAGACAGGCGACTACGGCTACGCACTCAAGCTGGGCAGCGTCTGCGGCAATGCGACGGCGTTCCTCAGCGGCTTGGCGACCAAAGAAAAAATCAATGAATTGTTGGAAAAATTTGAGAAACAATTTGGCTAAACAATTCATTAAATAAATTCATTTTTTACTCAAGGAGGTAAATTATGCGCATTAAAGACCTGCTCAAAAAACAGGGGATCACGCTTGGCGCGGCTCCCAAGAGCAAACAGGATGCGATTGACATCCTCGTTAAATTGCACGAGAGATGCGGCAATCTGTCAGACACGGCGGCGTACAAAAAGGGTATTCTCGCCAGAGAGGATATGGGCACCACCGCTATCGGTATGGAGGTAGCCATTCCCCACGCAAAGAGTGAAGCTGTCAAGGCACCGGCGCTGACAGCCATCACGGTTCCCAACGGCGTAGACTATGACTCTCCCGACGGCGCACCCGTCAAGCTCATTTTCATGATCGCGGCGACACTCGACGGCGACGTTCACCTCGAGGTGCTGGCACGCCTGATGCAGATGCTCATGCATGAGGACTTCACCGCAAAGCTCAAGGCGGCAAAATCCGCCACCGAATTCCTGAAGATCATTGACGATCAGGAAACCAAGCAGTTCCCCGAAGAAGCGGCTGCACCGGCTGCCGCAGCGGGCGGCTACCGCGTTCTGGCTGTTACCGCTTGCCCGACCGGTATCGCACACACCTACATGGCCGCCGAGGCACTTGCCAAGGCAGGCGACAAGATGGGCATCACCGTAAAGGTCGAGACCAACGGCTCAGGCGGTGCAAAGAACGTTTTGACCGCAGAAGAGATCGCCAACTGCGACGGTATCATCATCGCTGCCGACAAGAACGTGGAGACCGCGCGCTTTGACGGCAAGCCCGTTTTGATGACCAAGGTTGCCGACGGCATCCACAAGCCCGAGGAGCTCATCAACAAGATCGTCAACAAAGAAGTCGGCGTATTCCATTCCGACCACAAGCCGGCTGCCGGCGAGGCTTCCGGCGGCGACGAAAGCTTTGGACGTAAGCTCTACAAGCACCTGATGAACGGCGTATCCCACATGCTTCCGTTCGTCGTAGCAGGCGGTATCTTCATCGCCATCGCCTTCCTGATCGACTCCTTTGCACAAGTTCCGCAGGACGGCAACTTCGGTACCGGTACTCCCGTATCCGCATGGTTCAAGAACATCGGCGGCGTAGCATTCAACTTCATGCTGCCCGTACTCGCAGGCTTTATCGCTATGTCGATTGCCGACCGTCCCGGCTTGCTCGTCGGTATCGTCGGCGGCGCATTGGCAGCAGCCGGCAACACCTTTGCCAACCCCGGTGCTGTTGACGCCATTCCTTCCGGCTTCCTCGGCGCTCTGCTCGCAGGCTTCGTAGCCGGCTGGCTCCTCAAGATGCTCGAAAAGGCATGCGACAATCTGCCGCACGCGCTCGAAGGCATAAAACCGATCCTCATCTATCCGCTTGCCGGCTTGGGAATCGTAGCCGTTATGATGTGCGCTGTTAACCCCATCATGGGCGTTATCAACGAAGGCATGAAGAATGCTGTTAACTACATGGCTTCTCAGCCTGCTCTGCTCATTCCCGTATGCGCTCTGCTCGCAGGCATGATGGCAATCGACATGGGCGGCCCGTTCAACAAGGCAGCTTATGTAACCGCGACCGCACTCCTGACCGGCGCTTCCAGCGACCCGAGCGACCCCGCTTTCAAGATCATGGCAGCTGTTATGATCGGCGGTATGGTTCCCCCGATCGCTATCGCGCTTTCCACCACTATCTTCCGCAACCGCTGGACTCCCGAAGAGAGAAAGAACGGTCCCGTTAACTTCATCATGGGTCTGTCCTTCATCACCGAGGGCGCTATTCCTTACGCTGCAGGTCATCCGCTGCAGGTCATCCCGAGCTGCTTGGTAGGTTCTGCTGCCGCAGGCGCACTGTCCGCTCTGTTCGGCTGCACCCTGAGAGCTCCTCACGGCGGTATCTTCGTATTGCCCACCATCGGCAATCCCGCTATGTACTTCCTCGCACTGGTCATCGGCTCCGTGATCGGCATGCTGCTGCTCGCAGTCCTCAAAAAGCCCGTCAAGGAATAATGTCTGCTTATCATTTATCATCAGTTTGTATTATTTGAAAACTTGATATAAAGGAGAAATGTCTTATGGTATCCAAAAAAGTAACACTCGTTAACGCGCAGGGCTTTCATATGCGTCCGGCTTCCGTATTTGCCACCGCTATGGGCAAATATGCTTCCAGCGTGACCATCAAGTTCAACGGCAACGACTACAACGCCAAGAGCCTGCTGAACATCATCGCAGCCTGCATCAAGTGCGGCAGCGAGATCGAGCTGGTCTGCGACGGCCCCGACGAGAACGAAGCGCTGGCTGACGCAGTTGAGAGAATCGAGAGCGGATTGGGCGAATAACGCACCGGCGCTTGTGCCTGTGACGCATGCAGGCAAAACCGATTGAATGCAATCATATGATATGGGTCAGGGAGGCGGCTTCCGCTTCCCTGATGTCCATTGTAAAGAAAATCGAAGAGGTGATTCACATGCTGAAAGGTATCGGCGTATCCGACGGCATCGGCATCGGCAGAGTCATGATTCTCGCCGAGCAGTCGCTGGACTACACGCCAAAGGAAATAACCGACATCGACGCGGAGCTGGCACGCTACCGCGAGGCGGTTGACAAATTCTGTGATAACACCGTGGAGCAGGCAAACGCGATCCGTCAGTCCACCGGTGACAAGGAAGCTGAGATCCTCGAGGGTCATATCGCGATCATCCGCGACCCCTTCATGGGCGGCGAAATCGAAAACCTTATCAAAGCAAATCAGTGTGCCGAAGCTGCGGTTGACCAGATTTGCAAGATGTTTATTGATATGTTCTCCGCAACGGGAGACGATTTGACCATGCAGCGCGCCGCTGACGTCCGCGACATCCGCGACGGCATTCTCGGCATCCTGCTCGGCGTGCAGGAGGTCAAGATCAGCGACGCACCGGCAGGCACCGTTTTGGTTGTCAAGGAGCTGACGCCCTCCATGACCGCCGGCATCAAGAAAGAAAATATCGTCGGCATCATCGCCGAAACAGGCAGCCAGACCTCGCATTCCGCCATTTTGGCGCGTGCGCTGGAGATCCCTGCCGCTCTCAGTGTTCCGAACGCGACCACCGCGATCTCAAGTCAGGAGATCGTCATCGTTGACGGCTTCAAGGGCAACGTGCTTGTCGCGCCCGATCCCCAAAAGATCGAGGAATTCACCGCCAAGCGCACCGCCTATCTGCGCGAGAAACGCGAGCTGGAGACCCTGCGCGGCAAGGTGACAGCGGACGCCGACGGCAACGAGTATGAGCTGTTCTGCAACATCGGCACGCCCAAGGACGCCACCAAGGCGATGGACGCCGACGGCGAAGGTGTGGGACTGTTCCGCACCGAGTTCCTGTTTATGGACAGAAATCAGCTCCCCACCGAGGACGAGCAGTTTGAGGCGTACAAGCAGGCGTCTCTGATCATGAAGGGCAAGCCCGTTATCATCCGCACACTGGACATCGGCGGCGACAAGGAGATCCCGTATCTCGGTCTCGCCAAAGAAGAGAATCCCTTCATGGGCTTCCGTGCTATCCGCTACTGCCTCAAGAACCGCGACATGTTCAAGTCGCAAATCAAGGCGATTCTCCGCGCCAGCGCCTTTGGCGATATTCGCATCATGTTCCCGCTCATCACAGCGGTTGACGAGCTGCGCGCAGGCAGGGAACTGGTGGAAGAAGCCAAATCTGACCTCAGAGTGTCCGGCATTGCGTTTGACGAGAACATTCAGGTGGGTGTGATGACCGAGACCGCGGCGTCCGGCGTGATCGCCGACCTGCTCGCCAAGGAAGCGGACTTCTTCTCCATCGGCACCAACGACCTCACCGGCTATACGATGGCGGCAGACCGCGGCAACAGCGACGTTTCCTATCTGTATTCTCCCTTGCAGCCCAGCGTGCTGCGCATGATCAAGCGCATTATCGAGTGCGGCAGAGCCGAGGGCATTTCCGTCGGCATGTGCGGCGAAGCGGCAGCCAGCCCCACCATGATCCCGCTGCTGATCTCGTTCGGTCTGACCGAATTCAGCGTTTCCGCTCCTTCCGTTCTCAAGGTGAGAAAGAATATTGCCAAGTGGACAAAGGCAGAGGCGGACGCCGTTGCCGAAAAGGTCATGGCAATGACCACCGAGGCGGAGATCAAAGCGTATCTCGAATCTATCGTCTAAATAAAATTGTCATATTTTGTGATAAGGAGTCGAATTTCGGCTCCTTATTCTTTTGTGTGGGTATTGACATGTTACCGCTGTGGTGATACAATTGTGACAACCGGTCATATGATAGGTTGTCACATAAGCATAGGAGGAAAAACTGTGATAAAACCGACATTCTATAATCTGCCCGAAGAAAAGCGGCGCAGGATAACAGCGGCGATCATCAGCGAATTTTCGGAGACCTCAGACGAAAAGGTCAGCATCAACCGCATCATCCACCGCGCCGAGATCTCACGCGGCAGCTTTTATCAATATTTTGACGACAAGGTGGATCTGATCGAGGTACTGATGAAGTCCTTTGTCGAAGCGGTTTTGGAAAACCTTGATACGGCAGCTTCCGGCGCCGACAACGATATTTTTTCCACTTATGCGCAGCTGTTCGATATCATTGCCTCCGTTTCGGAGGACTGCGAGAACCGCACCGTTTTGCGGCGCCTGTCCGGCAATTTGCGCGCCAATGATGATCTGGTGTTTGAATATATGAAAAACCGCTTTAAGGGTATTGATGAATTCAAGGACTGTACCAAGCATTTTTCGCGCGAAAAACTGCGCTTTCCGGACGACAGCGACTTTGAGCTGCTGCTGCAGATCCTGACGGGTATCCTCAAAAACGCCCTGTTCAACTATTATGTAATGGAAGAAGCATACGAAAAGGTCAGACGCGACTACCGGCGCAAGCTCACGATCCTCCAAGCCGGCGCGCTGCAATCATTCGGGAGGGAATATGTTATCTAAATTCAGTGTAAAAAAGCCGATGACCATCTTTGTAGCGGTGGTGTTGGTGATCGTTTTGGGCATCGTTTCCTTCTTAAAAATGACGCCCGACCTGATGCCGAATATGGATCTGCCCTATGCGCTGGTGCTCACCACCTACCCGGGACAGAATCCCGAGACCGTCGAGACTGTTGTCACCAAGCCCTTGGAGTCCTCCGTTGCGGTGATCGACGGTGTGGAGCAGGTGCGCTCCACCTCGAGCGACAGCTACTCCATGTGCATCATCGAGTTTGCCGACGGCACCGACATGAACACCGCCACGATCGACGTCCGCGCAGCGCTCGACACCCTGTCCGACAACTGGGACGACGCGGTCGGCAGCCCTTATCTGATCAAGATCAACCCGAATATCCTGCCGGTCGCCATGATGGCGGTGGATTATGAGGGAAAGGACAGGATCGGCATCTCGGATTTTGTCAGCGAAACGCTGCACAACCGCCTGGAGGGGATCGACGGCATCGCATCGGTCTCCGACACCGGTGTTGTGGTCGAAAAGGAGAACGTTGTCCTCTCGCAGAAAAAGCTTGACGCGCTCAACAAAAAGATAACCGCCGCGCTCGACAGCCAGTTTGACGAAGCGGAGGAGAAGATAAAGGACGCCAAAAAGGAGTTGGAGGACAACGCCGCCCAGGCACAGGAGGGCGCATCGGTCATCACCGACTCGCTCGACACGATAAACAAGGAGCAGGCAGCGCTTGCAGAGCAGCTTGCCGCCGCGCAAAAAGAAGCGGACAACGGCAAGAGCAAAATCATCTCCGCCAAAATGGAGCTGCTCGACCAAAAGACCACTCTCGCCACCACCAAGCAGGTGCTCGAGGCGACCTATCAGGCGCTGTTGACTGTCAAGACGACCTATGACGATCTGATCAGGGAAAAGAACGAGCTGGTCGGCAGACTGGAGAATCTTAATTCTATTAACGAACAATATCTTGCCGCGCTTGCAGTGCTGGCAAACCCGGACAGTACCGAAGAAGAACGGGCGGAAGCAAACGCGCAGCTCGCGGAGATCGACAGGCAGCTCGCGTCCACGGGCGTCAGAAAAGAGGGTTTGGCTGTGGCGATCGCCGCTGCCAACGCTGCCTTGGAGCGCGTCAACAGCTCGCTCGACGACGTGAACCAAAAGCTCAAGGAGCTTGGCACCGACACCTCTCTGCTCGATGATACCCTCAACGAGATCAGCAGCCGCATTGCGCAGATCAACAGCGGTATCGAGCAGATAGACACGGCGATCGGCGGCTTGGACGACAACACCGTCACGGTCAACGAGGCACTTGCGACGATCGCACAGCAGCAATCGAGCGCGGACTTCAAAATGTCCGGCGCGGTCGCCACGCTTGCCGCCAAGCAGACCGAGGTCACGGCAGCCGCGGCACAGCTCAGCGCAGCACAGAGCGAGCTGGAAAAGAGCCTCAGCGAGCTGACCGCCAAAAAGGAAGAGGCAAAGAAAAAGGCTGACCCAAACGCGCTGGTGACGATCGACACCGTTTCGGGCATTCTCACCGCCCAAAACTTTTCCATGCCGGCAGGCTATGTGACCGACGACAACAACAACCGTTATCTGGTGCGCGTCGGCGACGAGCTTGCCGACGAGAAGGAGCTTGCCGGTCTGCCGCTCTTCGATTCCAAAATCGACGGCATCGGCGTGATCCGTCTCAGCGACGTGGCGGACGTGTTCACCGCCGACAATTCCGCCGACATCTACACCAAGGTCAATGGCGGCGACGGTGTGATCCTCAGCTTTACCAAGCAGAGCGACATCGCCACCGCCACGGTCTGCGACCATATCACCGAGACAGCCAAGCAGCTTGAAGCGGAATTTGACGGACTGCACTTCACCACGATCTACAGCCAAGGCGACTATATCCACATCATCATCGGCAGCGTGCTCCAAAACCTCCTGATGGGCGCGGCACTGGCTATCATTATCCTGCTGCTGTTCCTGCGCGACATCAAGCCCACGGTGATCGTCGCGGTCTCCATACCCGTCAGCGTGGTATTTGCGATCGTGATGATGTATTTCAGCGGTATCACGCTCAACATGTTCTCCCTCTCGGGCTTGGCGATCGGCGTCGGCATGCTGGTGGACAATTCGGTCGTCGTTATCGAAAACACCTACCGTCTGCGCCATCTCGGCTATTCGCCCATACAGGCGGCGCTCAACGGCGCCAAGCAGGTGGCAGGCGCGATCGTCGCGTCCACGCTCACCACGGTCTGCGTGTTCCTCCCGATCGTCTTTGTCGAGGGCATCACGCGGCAGCTCTTTGTGGATTTGGCGCTCACCATCACCTATTCGCTTGCGGCGAGCCTGATTGTTGCGCTTACGCTGGTGCCTGCCATGAGCCAGCGCATGCTGCGCAAGGTGCGGCAGCCCAAACGAACAGGGGAGGGCAAAATTCTCCGTTCCTACGAAAAATCCCTTCGTTTTGTGCTCCGTCACAAGCTTGTCGCCATTCTGTTGGTGCTGGTTCTGCTGTTCGGCAGCGGATTCTTGGTTCTGCTGCGCGGCTTCAGCTTTTTGCCGAGCATGAGCAACACCGAGGTACAGGTCACGGTGCAGCTCGACCCGAACGCGACCTTTGAAGAGACCGTCGAGGCGGCGGAGCAGGTCAACGAGGTCTTGCGCGAATACGACGAATTTGAGACCGTCGGCGTGATGGTCGGCGGTGCCGGCGGCATGTTGGGCATTGCACCGGCAGGCGGCAGCGGCGGCAGCAGCGGCACGGTCACGGCTTACGGTGTCTTGAAGCCCGAGCATATCAAGCGCGGCGGCGCGATCGGCAAGGAGGTCGAGAGCAAGCTCACCATCAACGGCGACGTTACCGTCAGCTCCGACGCAAGCGCATCTATGGGCGCCATGCTCGGCGACAGGAGCGTGCAGATCACACTCTACGGCGACGACCTCAAAAAGCTCAAGGCGACCGCCGACAACATGGCGGTAAAGCTCGGCACACTGGAGGGGATCGACGAAACCGACAGCGGCGTCGGCGCGACCTCACCCGAGCTAAAGGTGACGGTTGACCGCAAAAAGGCGGCGGAAAAGGGCTTGACCACCGCGCAGGTGTTTCAGCAGATAGCGGCGGCTGTGGCAGGCGAAAAGACCTCCACCACCCTCAAAACCGGCGACGGCAAGAGCGTGGACATCGTGACCGTCAAGGACGACGCGCAAAAGATCACCGCCGACAAGCTGGGCAGCATCGACCTGACCTACAAGGACGCCGACGGCAGCGACAAAAAGATCTCGCTCGCGCGTGTGGCGAGCATTGACAATGCCGAGACCATGGATAAGATCACGCGCAAAAGCCAAAAGCGCTATCTGACGGTTTCGGGCACTATCAAGGAGGGCTACAACCTCACCGACGTCAACGCGCGCGCCAAGCAGCTGTTCAGCGATTACGAGCTGCCCACCGGCTTTTCGCTCGACTACGAGGGCAGCGACAAGGAAACCATGGAAGCGCTCCAGCAGCTCATGCTGATGATGCTGCTCGGCGTGATCATGATCTATCTCATCATGGTGGCGCAGTTCCAAAGCCTCAAATCGCCGTTCATCATCATGTTCACCATTCCGCTGGCGTTCACGGGCGGCTTCATCGGGCTGCTCCTCACGGGCTTTGACATCAGCGTCATATCGCTGGTCGGCTTCATCATGCTCTGCGGCATCATCGTCAATAACGGCATCGTGCTGGTGGACTACATCAACGTGCTGCGGCTCGAGGGCAAGGAGCGTGTGGAGGCGATCGTGGAGGCAGGCAAAACGCGCATGCGGCCTATCTTTATTACGGCGCTCACCACGGTTCTCGGTCTCTCGGTCATGGCGCTCGGTATCGGCACCGGCGCCGAAATGATGCAGCCCATGGCGATCGTCTGCATCGGCGGTCTGCTCTATGCGACCCTGATGACGCTGTTCATCATTCCGCTGATTTATGACGCGTTCAACAAGAAAGAACTCCGCAAGGTTTCCGAAGCGGATCTGGAAACGGTAGAGGAATAAAAGAATAAAACAAAAGCTTGGCTTAACCAATCGGCTAAGTCAAGCTTTTTTCTCTTTTGGAAAAATATATCCCATGATAAAATACCCCTTTTCGACATCATCGGGCGAGAAGGCGGTGGGTTGGTTGTCATTCGCAAAGCGGTTGAGCGCTGTCAATCTGCCGTTGTCATTGCAGATGAGATAAAAATGGATACCATAGCGGCGCGGCTTGTTCCATGCACAAATGATGGCGGCGTCGCAGTCGGCAAGCCGTTCTTTAAATGCTTCCGCATGGTTGGTGCAGAAAAAGGGAATACTCTTTTCGCGGAAATAGCGCGCCGGTGCGTGCGGCTTGGTGCCGAACAGCCCAAACAGCCACGGCATGTGCAGGCGCTGCGCGTCCTTGATAATCGCTGAGAATTCCTGCGGCTGCCCCAAGCGGTTCATCAGATTATATATTGCGACCAAGGCACAGCCTGCGTCCGCCACCTGACGCTGCAGTCTTCCGTAGGGCAGCGCGGCAACAGTGGGGTCGTTTTGGCGATATAGATACCGGTTCATGGTTCACCTCTCATGCACGTGCTTGCCGCTGATATGCGCGGCATGCAGGCAGAGTACCAGGGCGCGCGCCGCGTTTTTGCGCAGATCGTCCTCGACCATCTGCGCGTCGGGAAAGTATTTCAAGCCCAACAGCCGCAGTGCGTGCAGACGTTCTTCTTCGTCCTCTATGATCTGCACCTTGCCGAACACGACCACGCTGTCAAAATAATACGACCAGCCGTCCGCGTCCTGCTCGCGCTGTGCCAGCACACAAAAAGAAGCCTTTGGTTCGGCGCGCACCGCGTCAACCTTGTGACCCTCCGCCGCACTGTGAAAGTAGAGCTTTCCGTCCGTATAAACATAATCGAGCGGCACCGTATAGGGATAGCCCTCGTCGCCCAACACCGCCAAAATACCGCGCTGTCCGTTCTTGAGGACCTCTGCACATGCATCGTCGGTCAATTGCTGCTTGAAGCGTCTCATTTTTCTGAACATCGAACCACCGTCCTTTTTCATTATTATATCCTTTTGCAGAGGATTTGTAAAGATGCAAAAAACCCATATTATGAATTGCATTTTATCGGGATATGATGTATAATAGTAGAAATGCTTACAAATAGGAGAATCACCATGCTGGAATTAAAAAATCTTTCCTTTTCGGTCGAGAGCGACGGAGTGCAAAAGGAAATCCTCCACAACCTCGACCTGACAATTCCGGACGGCAAATTTGTCGTCATCACGGGACCCAACGGCAGCGGCAAATCGACGCTCGCGCGTCTGATCATGGGCATCGAAAAGCCCACCTCGGGTCAAATCTTCTTTGACGGTCAGGACGTCACCGCCCTCGGCGTCACCGAACGCGCCAAGCTCGGCATCAGCTTTGCCTTTCAGCAGCCGGTGCGCTTCAAAGGTATCCGCGTGATCGACCTGCTCCGTTTGGCGTCCGGCAAGCAGCTCGGTATCAGCGATGCGTGCGACTATCTGTCGGAGGTCGGTCTGTGCGCCAGAGATTATATCGACCGCGAGATCAATTCCTCGCTCTCGGGCGGCGAATTGAAGCGCATTGAGATCGCCACCCTGCTCGCGCGTCAGACCCGTCTGAGCGTCTTTGACGAACCGGAGGCAGGCATTGACCTGTGGAGCTTCCAGAATCTTATCCGTATTTTTGAGAATATGCGCCGCGAGATCAAGGACAGCTCGATCGTGATCATCTCGCACCAGGAGCGCATTCTGCAAATCGCCGACGAGATCATCCTGCTCAGCGACGGCACCATCAAGCAAACAGGCACGGTTGACGAGGTTTTGCCGCAGCTCATCGGCACCACCGCCGCGGTTGACGCGTGCGAGCGTTTGAAGTAAGGAGGGAACACCATGCTTGATTTAAATATTGACGACATCGGCAAGACGCTTTTGGCGGAGATCGCCGACATTCACGACACACCTGCCGGCGCCTATAACTTCCGTGTCAACTCGCAGCTTGCAGGCAGACACACCACAGACAATATCGACATTATGACAAAGGAAGGCCTGCCCGGTATCGACATCTTCATCAAGCCGCATACCAAGGGCGAGAGCGTGCATATCCCCGTTGTGGTGAGCGCCTCCGGCATCAAGGAAACGGTCTACAATGATTTTTATATCGGCGACGACTGCGACGTGGTGATCGTGGCAGGCTGCGGCATCGACAACTGCGGCGAGCACGACGCGCAGCACGACGGCGTACACCGCTTTTATGTAGGCAAGAACGCCCACATCAAGTATGTGGAGAAGCATTACGGCAGCGGAGACGGCAACGGCAAGCGCATTCTGAATCCGCAGACGGAGGTCTATATGGAGGAGGACAGCTCCATGGAGATGGAAATGGAGCAGATCAAGGGCGTGGACTCCACCGTCCGCACCACCATCGCCGAGCTGAAGGCCGGCGCCAAGCTGGTCGTCAAGGAGCGTTTGATGACCCACGGCGACCAGATCGCCAAGAGCGACTATATGGTGACGCTCAACGGTGAAAATGCCACTGCCGACGTGGTGTCGCGTTCGGTCGCGAGAGATACCTCGTCGCAGACCTTCAACGCAAGGATCACCGGCAACGCGCCGTGCAACGGTCACACCGAATGTGATTCGATCATTATGGACAGCGGCAAGATCCTTGCGATCCCGTCGCTCGAAGCCAACGACGTGGACGCTATGCTCTTCCATGAAGCCGCCATCGGCAAAATCGCCGGCGACCAGCTGATCAAGCTGATGACCCTCGGACTCACGGAAGCGGAAGCGGAGGAACAGATCATCAAAGGATTCCTGCGGTAATTTGTAATTCGTAATGCGTAATGCATAATTGGCTCATCTATTGATTTTTATATTCCAATATAGAATAAAACAGGGGCGTGATTTTTTCACGTCCCTGTTTGGTTAGAGATAATGATTCGTTTGATAAGGGGAATGCCGTCACAGCCGCGTTATAATTGGCAATAGCCACACGACCGTTAGCGCAAGCTTTTGACGCGGCGTTAGCCGAAGTTCATCTTCCAATGAACCCATCCAAAGCCGCCAAACGTGTCCACTGACACTAACCTTTGACAGCGCCGGCGGCAACACCCTTGATGATGTATTTTTGGCAGAGGAGGTAGAAGATGATGATCGGGACGATGGAGAGGAAGATCATCGCCATCATGGCGCCGAGGTTCATCTGACCATAGCTGCCGGTGGTGGTGAGCTGGATGTGCATCGGAATGTTGCGGTATTTTGCAAGGTCGAGCACGAGAGAGGGCAGGAGATAGTCGTTCCAAACCCACATGATTTCCAGGATACCAACCGAGATCATGGTCGGCTTGAGCATGGGGAATACGACCATAAAGTAGGTTTTCAGCGGACCGCAGCCGTCAATGGAAGCGGCTTCTTCAATCTCGATCGGGATGGATTTGGCAAAGCCCACAAACATAAAGATAGCCAGTCCAGCGCCAAAGCCGAGGTAGACGATCGGGATCGTCCAAGGCGTGTTCAGCGAGAGGGAGTCGGCTGTTTTGGAGAGGGTGAACTGTACCATCTGGAACGGAACGACCATGGAGAACACGCACAGATAATAGAAAATTTTACAGAAAATACTGTTGACACGCGCCACGTACCATGCCGCCATGGAACAGAACAGCAGGATCAAAAACGCGGAGAGCACGGTGATGATGACGTTGAACAGCACCGCCTTCCAGAACGGGAAGGAGCCTGCGGTCATACCGGTGACGTAGTTTTCAAAGCCGACAAAGGTTTCGGCGTTCGGCAACGCAAACAGATTGGACTTGACAGCGCCCGCGCTCTTGAAGGTGTTGATCAAAATGGTGACGATCGGCATTATATAGATAACACAGATGATTGCCAGCACGATCGACATGATCATTTTGCGGCGTTTTTCCTGTTGAATAGATTGCTGTTTACCCATTATTGCTGGACCTCCTTCCTTCTGGTGGCAACAAGCTGCGCAATGCCCAGAGCCGCAACAAGCAAGAAGAAGATGACCGCCTTTGCCTGCGCCATGCCGCGCGTTGCCATGTTGGAGTAGCCGTTGGAAATGTTCAGGGCGAGCATTTCGGTCAGACGTCCGGGCTTGCCGCCGGTGAGGGCGAGGTTCTGGTCGAACAGCTTAAAGCTGTTGGTGAGGGTGAGGAAGGTGCAGATGGTGATGGACGGCATCACGTTGGGAATGATGACCTTAAACAATGTTTGTGTTTTGGTGGCGCCGTCGATCTTTGCCGCTTCGAGCATGTCATCGGGAACAGCCTGCAAGCCTGCGATGTAAATGATCATCATATAACCGACCTGCTGCCAGAGCAAGAGGATGATCAGACCCCAAAAGCCGTAGGTCGCGTTGTCAACCAGGTTTTGGGTCGTCCACAAATCGAGCAGACCGTCAAAAATCATTGACCAGAGATAGCCCAGCACGATACCGCCGATGAGGTTCGGCATAAAGAATACCGTGCGGAAAAGGTTGGAGCCCTTGACCCCTTGCGTGAGGGCGTAGGCGATAGCGAACGCCAGCAGGTTGATGAGGATAACGCTGACGACGGCGAACAGGGCGGTGAACCAGAACGAATGATAAAAGGTTTCGTCGGAAAACGCCTTGATGTAGTTTTCGATGCCCTGGAGACGGGCTTGTGAAATAACGCTGAATTTGCCGCAGAAGGAGAGGTAGATACCCTGTGCAAACGGCCAGATGAAGCCGATGATGAACGCGGCAAAAACAGGACCGATGAACAGCCATGACCACTTGCGCAGCGAGCGCTTGGTCATTGAGCTGTGACCGGATTTGTAGGCAGCCTTTTTGCGCTTTTTGGCAGGTTTGGCCTTGGCGCCGTCAGCTGCAGCTGCGGTAGTTTTCAAAATGAACCTCCTGTTCTCGGCGAAAAGAAATAACGGGACGGGCGATCGCGCCCGCCCCGTAAATGGTGTTTTGTTGATTAGCCCTGGATAGCCTTGTACTGCTTAGCCCAACCGTCAACAAAGGCTTCTTTGACCTTTGCCCAGTTAGCGTCAGACTGATCGGCATTGTATGCGTTCAGAGCAGAAACGAGATCCTTGCGGTACTCGTCAACGTTGGGCTGATAGTTGGTAGCCCAATCCATGACGTAGCAGCCGTCAGCGCTGTAAGCCTCAGCGTTCTGGAGGAATCCGTTGGAGGAAGCAACAGCGTTCTTGTAGGGCATAACGCCGAGCTGCTCAACCATGATCTTGGAAGCGTCGGGATCGCTTACGAGCCATACCATAAAGTCGATGGTAGCCTGCTGATCGTCAGCGGAAACGTTGGCGTTAACTGCCCAGCAGTTCTCGGTGCCGCAGTTGAGACCGGCTTTTTCTTCGCCCTCAACACCGCAGTAGTAGGGGATCATGACTGCGTTCGGAACCTTTTCGGAAACCGCTGCGAATTCCCAAGAGCCGTTTACAAAGAAAGCAGCCTTGCCGTTGATGAATTCTTCCTCAGCGTTGTGGCCGCCTGCGGACAGGTCGGTGGGAGCGGTGAGGGAGTTGTTGATGCAGAGGTCATACAGGTTCTTGAAGTTGGGGAGGTAGTCGCCGGTGATGGTAGCGGGGCATTCGGTCCAGGCCTTGCCTGCTGCCTTTTCCTCATAGAAGTATTCGAGGTTAGCCATGTGACCGGTGAATCTCCAGGAGGAGCTGTCGTCCATGTCGGAGGAGGAGAAAGCGTCAAATTTCAGCTCTGCGGCTCTCTTGTGGATGTCCTCGGCAACAGCCTTCAAGCCGTCAAAGTTCTTGATCTCGTCCATCGTGTGACCGGCTTGTTCGATCAGGGTGGGGTTGGCGATGATGCCGTAGCACTCATAGCAGTAGCCGATAGAAACGAGCTTGCCGTTTGCGTCATAGAGGTTGTAAGCGTCGGTGTTCAGCTCTTTTTCGATCGCGGTGCCCTTGAGGTCAAGCGCAAAGTCGCCCCAGTCCTTGACGCCCTGCTGGTTGCCGATAACAAACAGTGTCGGGGGATTGGACTTGTCCATCTCAGCGGTGAGAGTGGTGTAGTAGGTGCCGGAAGCAGCGGTAACGACCTTTACATCAACACCCTTTGCCTTGGTGTACTTCTTGGCGAGGTCCTGCAGGGTCTCGTCGATCTCGGGCTTGAAGTTGAGCCAGTAAACCGAGCCCTTTGCGCCGCTTGCCGCCTTGGAAGCGCTGTCAGCGGTGCCGTCAGCCTTGGAAGCGCCGTTGTTGCCGCCGCAGCCTGCGAGTGCGGTTCCTGCCATCAGAGCAGCCATTGTCAAAGCGGCTGCCTTCCGGATTGTTGTTGTTTTCACGTTAATCACCTTTTCTAAAAAATATTTATCCAACTTACGCACGGATAATGCGGAGAGGTTCGCCTCTCAACGTAATTCTATCATACCATTTTTTGTGATAAATTGCAATAGTTAGTTTGCATCTGTCGCATAATAATTTGTATAAAATCAAAAACAGACTCTCCGTTTTTCAAAAAACAAAGAGTCTGCCGGGCAAACGGATGCATTTGATTGCGGGAGAGGATCATTCCACCCTTACGTTTCTCATCCAATTCAAAATCCTGTCCTTGTAGCTGTCGTATTCATCAGTCGGCGTAAAGCACTGGAGCGTGTAGTAGGCGCTGTCGGATTCCATGGCTGTGGTAAAATAGCGGAAGGTTTGATTACCGTTGGTGTATTCGTATTCAAAGTAGGGGATACCCGTTTCGTTTTTGATGGCCGTGACGTTCTTGCCCTTGGAGTTGTCATGCTGGAACTGCAAATAGGCTTCGACGGAGGTGATTTCAGAGCCCTCAAAGGGAGATTTTTCTTCCCTGATGGCACAAAAAGCGATCCTTTCGGTGGGGCTTGCTACCATCGTGGTAATGCCGCTTCCCGCCGGAATCTTGTCGTTATAAGTCCGGAAGCCCTTGGGCAAAACAAATGTAACGCCGTTGTCTGTGATGGACACCTCGTCGTTAGCTTGCGCTTCCGTTGTTGCCTGTGTGGCAGGTGCGGCTTGTGCTGTCGGTGCCGACTGTGTGCTGTTTACGTCGGGCGGTGCTGTCTGTGACTTGACACTATTGCCGCCGCAAGCAGAAAATGCCAGTATGCCTGTTGCCGCCAGCAAAACGGTCAATACTTTTTTCATAATCCTTACCTCCAAAGAATAAAAGCGTTTGCGCATGCAAAAAGATCATTCGTCCTCCAGCAGACGCAGCTTGCGGCTCAGCAGTGCAACGGGCAGTCCGACCACATTGTAATAGTCGCCGCGGATCTCCTTGACCAGCAGCGCGCCCTTGCCCTGAATGCCGTAGGCGCCTGCCTTGTCGCCCGGCTCACCGGTGGCAACGTAGGCTTCCATTTCTTCTTCGGTGAGAGGATAGAACTCCACCTCGGTCGTCTGTGAAAAACGGAGTGTGATATCGCCCTTGATGATCGCGCAGCCCGTGATGACGCGGTGGGTCTTGCCCGAGAGCATTTTGAGGATCTCAAACGCGGTCTTGTCGGAGCTTGGCTTGCCGATCATCATATTATTGATAAATACTCCGGTGTCGCAGCCGATAACGATGTCGTCGGGGTGCTTCTTTTGCACCTGCTGTGCTTTTTGGAGCGCCAGAAATTCCGGCATGCGGTCGAGCGGGATGTTCTCGGCGTGGCTCTCCTCAATGTCGGCAGGGTCAATGATAAAGCTCGGTGAGATCAGCCGCATCAGCTGCTTGCGGCGCGGTGAATTGGAAGCCAATACAATCATGGGATCACTCCTCGTTTTCTGTCACTATTATCATACTGTTTTTTGTCAGTCCTGTATCACAACGGGTGTTACATAGACTGATTCAGCTTTTTCAGCGCGGCAAAGGTTTCGACGCTGATAACGTGTTCAATTTTGCAGGCGTCGGCAACGGCTTGTTCTTCGCTGACGCCGAGCTTTTCAAACAGCTCGCTGAGAACGGTGTGGCGCTCATAGGTGCGTTCGGCGACTTCCAGACCAGCTTCAGTCAGGTGGAGACCGCCGTCCTTGCTGACGGTCAGATAGCCGCCGTCGCGGAGCAGTCCGACCGCGCGGCTGACGCTGGGCTTGGAATAGCCCATCCTCTCACAGACGTCAATGGAGCGCACAAAGCCCTTTTGCTGGTGGAGAACATAGATGGTTTCGAGATACATTTCGCCGGATTCTTTCAGCTGCATAACATCACTCCTGTTCGGGTGCGAATAGATGATATAAATATATCACAAAAAAACAAAAATAGCAAGGCGTTTTTTGTTTCTCGGGTCGGAGTTCAAAAGAATTCGTTTTAAAATGACGCGAATAAGCGTGAATAGGGCTTGATTTCTGCATTGGTTTGGTATAAAATAGGGGAGTATGATTTTTTAAAAGAAGGTATGGAAATGCTTACACTCGACAGGATCTATCACGCTTCCTATGTGCTCAAGGACGTTATCCGTCCCACACACTTGGTCAAGGCGTCCGGCATCACCGATGTATGTGATGTTTACCTCAAGCCCGAAAACCTGCAGATCACCGGCTCGTTCAAGGTGAGAGGCTCCGGATACAAGATTTCACAGCTCTCCGACGAAGAGAAGGCGCACGGCGTTATCGCCTGCTCGGCAGGCAACCACGCGCAGGGCGTGGCGCTGGCGGCGACAAAATACGGCATTGAGTCGCTGATTTGTCTTCCCGACGGCGCGCCCATCTCCAAGGTGGAGGCGACCAAGGGCTACGGCGCCAAGGTGCGCATGGTGCCCGGCGTTTATGACGACGCCTACAAGGAGGCGCTCCGTCTGCGCGACGAAAAGAACTACACCTTTATTCACCCCTTTGACGACGAAAACGTCATTGCCGGTCAGGGCACCATCGGTCTGGAGATCCTCAACGAAATGCCCGACGTAGACGCGGTCGTGGCGGCGATCGGCGGCGGCGGACTGCTCTCCGGCGTAGCCTGCGCCATCAAGAACCTCAACCCCAACATCAAGGTCTACGGTGTGCAGGCTGAGGGCGCGCCGTCCATGCTGGAATCCATCAAGCAGGGCAAGCCGGTTCGTTTGGACAAGGTGTCAACGATCGCCGACGGTATTCAGGTCAAGGAGCCGGGCGAGCATACCTTTAAATACATTCAAAAATATGTGGACGACATTGTGACCGTCTCCGACGACGAGATCGCCTCCGCGATCTTGGCGCTTATCGAGAGCCAAAAGATGGTCTCCGAGGGTGCCGGTGCGGCGCCGCTGGCGGCTGTGATGTTCGGCAAGCTGCCGGTTGAGGGCAAAAAGGTCGTCTGCATCGTGTCGGGCGGCAACATCGACGTGACGATCCTCAACCGCGTCATCAAGCGCGGACTCCTCCGCTCCGGCAGACAGCAGACCTTGTGCATTGAGCTGCAGGACAAGCCCGGTCAGCTCGTGGCGGTGTCCAAGATCATCGCCGACCTCGGCGCAAACGTGATCTCGGTTCACCACGAGAGGGCAGGCGAGGGCAGCGACGTGACCGCCGCCTATCTGCGCATTATATTGGAAACCAGAAACTTTGACCATGTGCGCCAAATTTCGGAAGCACTCACCGGCGCAGGCTTCAAATTAGTATAAGGAGAATGAATCATGGAAAAAATATACACCAAAAACGCACCCGACGCCATCGGACCCTATTCGCAGGCGATCAAGGCAAACGGCTTCGTGTTCACCTCGGGACAGATCGCGATCAACCCTGCGACCGGCAATGTGGACGCTGAGGGCATTGAAGCGCAGACCGAGCAGGTTTGCAAAAATCTCAAAAACGTGCTCGAAGCCGCCGGCAGTTCGCTCGACAACGTAGTCAAGACCGTTTGCTTCCTCGCCGATATGAACGACTTCGCGGCATTCAACGCCGTCTACGGCACCTACTTCACCTCCAAGCCGGCACGCTCCTGTGTAGCCGTCAAAACCCTTCCCAAGAACGTGTTGGTAGAAGTAGAGACCGTAGCCACGGTGGGCAGCGCGCAAGCGTGACGCTTGATTCAGCGCGGCTTTGGAAAGCAGCATTTGAAGAAAAACTCAGATAAACGCCGCGTCAGAAAAGACATTGGAAACTAAGTTACCATAGCCTTTTTGAACGCGGTTTTTCAGCGCGGCTTTGGAAAGCTGCATTTAAAAGAAGAACATAGATAAACGCCGCGTCAGAAAAGGCTTTAGAAGGTAACCTGCTATCGTCTTTTTTGAACGCGGCTATTCTTGTGATCTCACCGACAAATGTATGAAGTGCGGCTTCGGATAGCAGCATTTAAAGATAATCAAAGATAATCAAAGATAATCATAGATAAACGCCGCGTCAGAAAAGGCTTTAGAAGGCAACCAGCTATCGCCATTTTGAACGCGGCTATTCTTGTAATCTTTCCGACAAACGTGTGAAGCGCGGATAGGGTCAAGCGTCACGCTTGCGGATTGCCCACCGCGGCAGCGGTTTTTGTACAAATTCTATTCGATATTCTATTGAAATTTTGTTATAATGATGGTATAATAAACTAAGCATACGCTGAATCTGTCTGCAAAGGGGACGATACCAATGAAAATAAAAATCATTACCGACAGCACCGCCGATCTTTCGCCTGAGCTGCTGGAAAAGTACGACATCGCCGTTGTGCCGCTCTATGTTGTCATGGGCGACAAAACGCAAAAGGATGGCTTGGAGGTCTCGCCGGAGGACATCTACGCGTATGTCGAAAAGACAGGCAAGCTGCCCTCCACCTCTGCGCCGAACCTCGACGATTTTTCGGCGACCTTTTCCGCTTGGCGTGAGCAGGGCTATGAAATCGTGCATTTTTGTATCAGCAGCGATTTTTCCAGTTCCTACCAAAACGCGCGCACAGCCGCCGCAGCTATGGACGGCGTGTATGTCGTAGATACGCGCAACCTCTCCACCGGCTCGGGCTTGGTCGTGCTGCGCGGCGCCGAGCTGGCGCAGCAGGGCAAGTCAGCCGCCGAAATCAAGCAGGATTGCGACGCCATGACCGGAAAGGTTGAGGCGAGCTTTGTGGTGGACAGCATCGACTATCTGCACAAGGGCGGACGCTGTTCGTCGGTCGCGGCGCTCGGCGCGAATTTGCTCAAGCTCAAGCCGCTGATTGAGGTCATTGACGGCAAGATGAAGGCAGGCAAAAAGTACCGCGGCAATATTGACAAGTCGATTATCAGCTACGTCACCGACAAGCTGCGCGGCAGAGCCGACATCGACAAGCACCGTATTTTCATCACCCACACAAAATGCAATCCCGTGACCGTTCAGCAGGTGCGCGGCAAAATCAACGAGCTTTATCCCGGCTTTGAAGAAATCCTCGAAACCACCGCAGGCTGCACCATTACCAGCCATTGCGGACCCGGCACGCTGGGCATACTCTTTGTCAGAAAATAAGGAGGACATTATGGCTGATAACACCCCAAAAACCCTGCGCAATCAAATCATGTACCAGATTTTTGTCCGCAACTACAGCGAAGAGGGCACCTTTGCGCAGGTCGAAAAGGATTTGGACAGAATCAAGGCGCTCGGCGCCGACATCGTTTGGTTTATGCCGATTCATCCCATCGGCAAAGAAAAGCGCAAGGGCAGCCTCGGCTCACCCTACGCCATCAGCGACTACCGCGCCGTCAATCCGGAGTTCGGCACGCTCGACGACTTCAAGCAGCTTGTTGACGCGATCCACGAAAGGAATATGAAGTGCATCATCGACGTTGTGTATAACCACACCTCGCCCGATTCCGTTTTGAGCAAAGAACATCCCGAGTGGTTCTATCATAAGCCCGACGGCTCCTTTGGCAACCGCGTGGGCGACTGGACGGATATTATCGACTTAGATTATTCTAATAAGGAATTATGGAACTACCAGATCGAAACACTCGTGCAGTGGGCGGAGATCGTAGACGGTTTCCGCTGCGACGTGGCGCCGCTGGTGCCCATCGCGTTTTGGGAGCAGGCGAGAGACGCCGTTGCCGCGGTGCGCCCCGACGCTATTTGGCTGAGCGAGTCCGTGGAGCCGGACTTCATCACCTATATGCGTGCACAGGGGATCGCGGCGCACGCCGACGCCGAGATGTACCGCGCCTTTGATCTGACCTATGACTACGACTGCTACGGCGCGTTCAAGGATTATTTCTACGGCACCGGCACGCTGCAAGCCTACGCCGACGCGATCAACCGGCAGGAGAGCATCTATCCCGACAACTATGTCAAGCTGCGTTTTCTCGAAAACCACGACCAGACGCGTGCGCGTTTCTTCCTCCCCGACATCGCCATGCTCAAAAGCTGGACGGCGTTCATGTTCTTCCAAAAGGGAATGCCGCTGCTGTATGCCGGTCAGGAAAAGGCGGTTTCGCACACGCCGACGCTCTTCGACAAGGATATAATCCATTGGAACGGCTTTGAAAATGCCGATTTGACCGACTTTATCCAACGTCTGTCGCGCATGAAGCGCCACGAGATCTTTACCGACAGCGCCTATCATGTGCAGGCGATCGGCGAGGACGTGCTCGTCGCCACGCACGAAAAAGACGGCAAAAAGGCGGTCGGTGTGTTCCCGATAAAAGGGCAGACCACATTCGTACCGGTCGATCTGCCCGACGGCATCTACGCCAACCTCCTCAACGGCAGAGCGGTGGAGGTCTTTAGAGGCGGCGTCCAGTGCTACCGCGAGCCGGTGGTTTTAATTCATAATTCATAATTCTTAATGCGTAATTTTCGCTCAATTAAAAGTTACATAAATAACAGGGACGTGAGGTTGCACCTCACGTCCCTAAATGTATATTATTACTTTTCCCGACAGCTAATTATGCATTACGCATTAAGAATTATGCATTTGCACTTAGCTTTCCCAATTGTGCCAGACATTCTGGATATCGTCATTATCCTCAAACATGTCGAGCATTTTCTGCATCTTGACGGCGGTGTCCTCGTCGTCGAGCTTGGTGTAGGTGCTGGGTACCATTTCCAGCTCCGCTGAAGCGAAGGTGTAGCCGAGCTTTTCAAGCTCGTCGCGCACGGTGCCGAAGTCCTCCGGCTCGGTGTAGACGGTAAAGATGTCCTCGTCCGCCTCAAAATCGGAAGCGCCGCATTCCAGCGCGTCGCTCATGACGGTGTCCTCGTCCTTTTCCAAGTCCTCGCGCTCGATCACCAGCACGCCCTTTTGGGAGAACATAAAGCTGACGCAGCCCTGTGTGCCCATGTTGCCGCCGAATTTGTCAAAGTAGTGTCTGACCTCGCCTGCGGTGCGGTTGCGGTTGTCGGTCAGCGCTTCTACGATGACTGCCACGCCGCTGGGACCGTAGCCCTCATAGGTGACCGCCTCGTAGTTGGTGGCGTCGTTGTCGTTCGCCGCTTTTTTGATGATGCGCTCAATGTTGTCGTTCGGCACATTTGCCGCCTTTGCCTTGGCAATGGTGTCCTTGAGCTTGGAGTTGACGTTGGGGTCAGCGCTGCCGCCGGTCTTGATCGCCACGATCAGCTCTCTGCCGATCTTGGTGAATACCTTGGCGCGTGCCGCGTCGTTTTTGCCCTTCTTTTGTTTGATGGTACTCCATTTGTTATGTCCTGACATGTCATCATTCCTTTACTGTTTATCTAACAAATTATAGCATAGCCGCCTGTTTCTGTAAATAAAGGTTACAATTTTGTAACCACTTAGAGAGTAAAAGATAAGACCGCCGTCCGGCAGCCTTATCGTGTTTGCTGTATAATGCGATTATGTTCCGCTTTTGATGATGGTTTTATTCAATAGGCGGACCGGGTGAAGCGTCACGCTTCCCTTTTTCCTGCGTATAAACATTTCCACCCCGCCGTTGATGAACTTACAATCAAGATGGACTTTTCAATAGGCGGGACCGGGTGAAGCGTCACGCTTCCCTTTTTCCTGTGTATAAACATTTCCACCCCGCCGTTGATGAACTTACAATCAAGATTGACTTTTCAATAGGCGGGATCGGGTGAAGCGTCACGCTTCTTTTGTGAAATCGCCTATGGGCTGCTCCACCTGCTGACCCATAACGTCAGCCACAATGGACAGCGACAGCGTTTTGTCCTTGATGGTGTATTTGATGTTCGCTTCCTGGTCGGAAGGAGCCTTGAAGTTGATCGTCACGGTGCCGTCCTTGCAGTTGTAGATGCCGCTCTGGCTCTGGTAGCCGCCGTTCGCTTTTGTGATGATCGCATAGGTGCCGTCGTCCTTGAACGAGAAGGTCTGTGAGCCGTTCTCATTTTTGTAAACCCAGTTGCCGACAAGCGCGTCGTCCTTGATGAACTCACCCTTGCGCTCAATGCTGACGGGCGTGTATGCCTTGGCGTCCAGCTCGAGCTTCATTTCCTGCGTGCTCAGCCCGGTCAGGTTGAGCTTGTTTTCGGTAAAGGCGTTGCCGGTGCGCTCAAACAGGAACTTGCCGTCGAGCAGGGAGGTGTTCTCGATCGTCAGCATTTGCGTGCCGACCTTCGCGTTCTCATTGCTCACGCCGAGCAGGTCGCTCTCCTCCATGTTCTGAATAGCGTAGGAGCCTTTGTACTCAAAGGAGCCCATCTCCACCTTGAGGGTGTTGTCCGGCTCGAATATAAAATAGTAATCGGGAACCAGCGCCTCGTCCACAGTGGCTTCGGCTTGGCTCACATCGGGCTTAAAGTGCCACACGGTCGTCTTTTTGTTGCCGAAAATGCCGGTGTCCACAACGCCCTGCGTCGCAAACAGGCGAATGGCGACGGCGCCGACCAGCACGAGCAGCACGATTATGGCGCTGATGATGATCGTTGTCTGCACCTTGCGTGATTTTTTGGGAGCAGGCTCTTCGGTTACGGTATCGTCCACGGTTTCCTTCTCGGTCGGGAGCTCGGGAGTATCGGTTTCTGTCTCAACTGCTGTTTCAACTGCTGCCTCGGCTTCGGCGGCAGCCTCCGCTTCGTTATCGGCGGTGAAGATTTCTTTATTTTCTTCCAACGGTAAAACCTCCTTTTTGGTCTTGTTCATCATCATACTATATTTTTTTGAATAAATCAAGGCAGGAGAGATTATTTATAAATAATAATTACAATATTGTAACAAATCCATTGCCAAACGGAATCTTTTGTGCTATAATATACAGATAAATGTGATTTGAGAAGTTTTAACGTGAAAATAGCTGAAAGGATGTCCCGAAAATGGTTAAATCAATGACCGGTTTTGGCAGATGTGAAACCGAGATTAACGGCAGAGCCATCACCGTTGAAATAAAAAGCGTCAATCACCGCTATTTTGAGTTCTCCTGCCGCATCACGCGCGGCTACAGCTTTTTGGAGGATAAGCTCAAGGCGTTTGTGAATGCACGCGTCGCCAGAGGAAAGATCGACATGTTTGTCTCGGTCGGCGCCGCTGACGACGTGCCGTGCGAGGTGGCGGTCAACCAGAGTCTGGTGTCGGGCTATCTCGCCGCCATGAAGGAGATCAGCGACACCTACGGCGTTCCCAACGACGCGTCGGTCGTGGCGCTCTCGCGTTTTCCCGATGTGTTCACCGTCAACAAGGCTCCGGTGGACGAGGAGCAGCTGACCGCCGACGTGCTCACGGCAGCCGACGCCGCGCTCAACTCCTTTGTCGCTATGCGCGAGACGGAGGGCGCACGCATGAAAGCGGACATTCTGAGCAGAGCCGAGACGATCCTCTCCATCGTTTCCGAGATCGAGGAGCGCTCGCCGCAGACGGTTAGAGAATACGAGAACCGCCTGTTGGAGCGCATTCGCCAGACGCTCGAAAATCTCAGCGTAGAGGTGGACGAACAGCGTATCCTCACCGAGGTGGCGGTGTTTGCCGACAAGGTCGCGGTCGCGGAAGAAACCGTCCGTCTGCGCAGCCATTTTGAACAGCTCCGCGCCTTTTTGTCCCTCGATCAGCCCATCGGCAGAAAAATAGATTTTATCATTCAGGAAATGAACCGCGAAGCCAACACCATCGGCTCCAAGGTACAGGACGCCGTTCTCGCACACAAGGTAGTTGACATCAAAAGCGAGATCGAAAAAATCCGCGAGCAAGTGCAGAATATAGAATAGTTTTTTGGTGTATTATGAAACTGATTAATATCGGCTTTGGCAATCTGGTCAGCAGCGATAAGCTGGTGGCGGTTGTGGCGCCGGATTCGGCTCCTGTCAAGCGCATTGTGCAGGAGGCAAAAACAAACGGACTGCTGATCGACGCAACCTGCGGCAGAAAGTGCAAATCCGTATTGATAAACGACAGCAATCATGTGGTGCTGTCCGCGGTTTCCTGTGAGACGATCCAGAACCGCGCCGAAGAAAGCGGGGAAAAGGATGAACAATAGAGGTATTTTGGTGCTCTACACCGGCTGCTCCGGCGTCGGCAAGGGCACGATCATGAAGGAGCTGCTCAGGCGTGATCCCAATATCCGCCTGTCGGTTTCCAACACCACGCGCGAGCCGCGCGATGGAGAGATCGACGGCGTACACTATCGCTTTGTCACACGCGAGGAGTTTCTTGCGCTGGCGGACGCCGACGGCTATATCGAGTATGCCGAGTATTGCGACAATCTTTACGGCACGCCCAAGCAGCATGTCGAGGAGCTGCTCGCCGCAGGCTATGACGTCTTTCTCGAGATCGAGGTGCAGGGCGGCTTGCAGGTCATGGAACAATTCCCGGACGTGCTCAGTATTTTTATTCTTCCGCCCTCTATAGAGGAGCTGGAGAACCGTCTGCGCGGCAGAGGCACCGAGACCGAGGAGGTCATCCGGCAGCGCCTTGCCGAAGCCAAAAATGAATTGGCTGTAGCGCAGCAGTACCGCTTCCGCGTTGTCAACGACGATCTGAACACCGCCGTGAACGAGGTGCTCGACATCCTGCAGCGATACAGATAATAAGGATAACAACGATCATTTATTATAGAAAAAGGAGAATGCAGCATGCACAGAGTAGATGTAGACGAATTATTTCAGGGCAAGCAGAGCAAATATGCGCTGGTCGTCGGCGTTTCCAAGCGCGCCAGACAGATCACCCGAACCTTTGAGGAGGAGGGCATCGTCACCGAGGATAAGCCCGTTTTGCTCGCGATTGACGAAATCAAAAACCACGAGATCAATCTTTTAGAGCCTGACGAGGATGAGCTGTAAGCTTGTTGCCAAAATCGCGGTCGAAAAGGCAGTCTATTCCTTTGACAGAGAATTTGATTATGCGGTGCCGGACGATTTGTCCGCCGCGGCAGCCGTCGGCAAGCGCGTGCTGGTGCCCTTTGGCAGAGGCAACAGCCGCCGTCAGGGGATCATCACCGCACTTGCTTCTGAGGAAGCGGAGGGGCTGAAGCCCGTTCTTGCCGTCACTGACGAAACGCCCGTGCTCTCGCCGGAGATGCTGGCGGTCGCGCGGTTTATGAAGGAGCATTATTTCTGCACCCTCTACGACGCGGTCAAGACCATGCTGCCGGCAGGCATCAACTACCGTGTCACCACGGTTTACGGCGTGCGGCAGACGGATGAAGCAGCTTCGCTGACGGAAGAAGAACAGCGCTTGTATGACTATCTCAAAAAGAAGCGCGGCGCGGTGAAGCTCGAAAAGCTGACCGAGGACTTTGGACTCGCCGACAGCTCGCTGCCCGACGAATTGACCCGGCGCGGCTTGCTCTATAAGTCGGAGGAGGTCTTTCGCAAGGTCAACGACGCGGTGATGAAGATGGCGGCGCTGTCGCCCGACTTTGACCCGCAGTCCCAAAAGCTCACGCCCAAGCAGCAGGAAATCACAGAGCTGCTCGCCATGAGCGGCGCGGTATCCGTGAGAGAGATCCGCTATTTCACCGGTGTTTCTTCGTCTGTCATCGACGCGCTCTTCAAAAAGGGCGTCATCTATTTCTTTGACGAGGAGGTTTTTCGCACCGGCGACCTGCAAGTGAGCGGCGGCGCAAAGCCGATTGTCCTGTCCGGCGAACAGCAGCAGGCGTGCGACAACCTGTACGCGGAGTACCGCGACAGCCGACCGCATGTCAGCCTGCTCTACGGCGTTACCGGCTCCGGCAAAACGAGTGTGTTTCTCAAGCTGATTGAGCGCGTGCTGGACGAGGGCAGAGGCATTATTGTCATGGTGCCCGAGATTTCGCTGACGCCGCAGTTCGTAGAGCAGTTTGCGCGGCGCTTCGGCGACAAGATCGCCGTTTTTCACAGCGCGCTTTCGCTCGGCGAACGGCTCGACGCCTACAAGCGTGTCAAAAAAGGCTTGGCGCAGATTGTCATCGGCACACGCAGCGCCGTGTTCGCGCCGTTTGACGATGTGGGGCTGGTGATTATGGACGAGGAGCAGGAGTACAGCTACAAGTCCGAGAGCGCGCCGCGCTATCATGCACGCGAAATCGCCATGTTCCGCTGCGCGCAGCACAACGCGCTGTTGGTGCTCAGCTCGGCGACGCCGAGTGTCGAAACCTATTATTACGCCCAAAACGGGCGCTATTCGCTCAATGTCCTCACGCAACGCTTCGGCGCGGCAGTGCTGCCCGAGGTTGTCACGGCGGACATGAATATGGAAATACAGGGCGGCAATGCCTCGGGCTTCTCCGATGTTTTGCTGCAAAACATAGAAAACAATCTGGAGCAGGGCAAGCAGTCCATTCTGCTGCTCAACCGGCGCGGTCACCATTCCTTTGTGACCTGTACGCAGTGCGGCGAGCCGGTCACATGTCCCAACTGCTCCATCTCGCTGACCTACCACAGCCGCAACAACCGCCTGATGTGCCATTACTGCGGCTATTCGGTACCCTTCAAGAACGAGTGCCCCTCCTGCTTCGGCAAATCGCTGCGGCTCGGCGGTACCGGTACCCAAAAGGCGGAGCAGGACATCGGTATGATTTTTCCGAATGCGCGCATTCTGCGCATGGACACCGACGCCACCTCCTCCAAATCGAGCTATGAGCGCATGATCTCCGCCTTTTCGCGCGGCGACTATGATATTCTGGTCGGCACCCAAATGGTCGCCAAGGGACTTGATTTTCCCAACGTGACGCTGGTGGGCGTGCTCAACGCCGACCAAATGCTCTATGCCGATGATTACCGCAGCTATGAGCGCACCTTTTCGCTGCTGACGCAGGTGGTCGGCAGAAGCGGCAGGGGAGAGAGCAAGGGCTTGGCGGTCATTCAGACACACACGCCCGACAACCTGATCATCGCCATGGCGGCGCGGCAGGACTACGATGCGTTTTATCAAGCCGAGATTACCATGCGGCAGGCGATGCTCTATCCGCCGTTCGCCGACATCTGTCTGGTCGGCTTTGTCGGTCAGGATCAGGCGCTTACGCTTCTGGCGGCAAACGCGTTTTTGGAGACCTTCACCGCGCTGGCGCGGACGGAATATCCCAATCTGCCGATCCGCATTTTGGGTCCCTCACCGGCGCTCGTCGTCAAGGTCAGCAATAAATATCGCTACAAATTGATTATCAAATGCAGAAACAACCGTGCGTTCCGTGCGCTGCTGTCGTCTGCGCTGGTCGCCTTTGACGGCTTGCGCGCCTATGCCAGGGTGACAGTCTACGCCGACATGAACGCTTTGGTGTGTTAGTATGATTCAAAAGGATGATGAAAGATGGCACTTCGCAATATTGTGAAGGACGGAGACGAAGTTTTAACCAAAAAATGCAGAAACGTTGTCAAATTTGACAAGAAGCTCCACACGCTGCTCGACGATATGGCGGAGACCATGCACCGTGCCAACGGCGTCGGCTTGGCAGCGCCGCAGGTCGGCATTTTGCGCCGCGTTGTGGTGATCGACATCAGCCCCGACCAAGACGAGGTGCTGGAGCTTGTCAATCCGCGCATCATCGCCTACAGCGGCGAGCAGGAGGGCAACGAGGGCTGCCTGTCCTTTCCGGGACAGTGGGGCATCGTCAAGCGCCCCGATTATGTCAAGGTGAGGGCGCAGGATCGCTTTGGCGAAGAGTTTGAGATGGAGGGAACCGCCCTGCTTGCGCGTGCCTTTTGTCACGAGATCGACCACCTCAACGGCGTTGTGTTCAAAGAGGTCGCCGAACGCATGCTCACGCCGAAGGAGATCGAGGAAATGAACGCAAAATAACGGAGGCGGCAATGAAACTTGTTTATATGGGCACGCCCGATTTTGCGGTGCCCGCGCTCAAAAAGCTGGCGCAGGTGCACGAGGTCGCGGCTGTCTTTACCCAACCCGACAAGCCCGTCGGCAGAAAACAGATCCTCACGCCGCCCGACGTCAAGGTGTGCGCACAGAAGCTGGGCATTCCCGTCTGTCAGCCTGCCTCCATGAAAACCGGCGAGGCGCTGGCGCAGCTCAAGGCATTTGCGCCGGAGGTGATCGTCGTGGCGGCATACGGACAGATCCTGCCCAAGGCGGTGCTGGACGTGCCGCGCTACGGGTGCGTGAACATCCACGGCTCGCTGCTCCCGAAATACCGCGGCGCGGCGCCGATACAGGCGGCTGTGCTCAACGGCGACAAAATCACCGGCGTCACCACCATGCTGATGGACGTCGGGCTAGATACCGGCGATATCCTGATGAAAAAGGAAACGCCCATAGGCGAAAACGAGACCGCCGCCGAGCTGTTTGACCGTCTGGCTATTTTGGGCGGAGAGCTGATCCTCGACACGCTCGCGGCGCTCGAACAGGGAACCGTCACGCCGCAAAAGCAGGACGAAGCCCTTGCCACCCACACCTCCAAAATCGACAAAACGCGCTGTCCGGTTGACTTTACACAGCCGTCACAGCAGATCCATAACCAGATCCGCGGGCTCTATTCGTGGCCGGTCGCCACTGCCGTTATCGGCGGCAAGCGCGTCAAGATCCACGGCTCGCGTCTGGCACAGGGCAGCGGAGCGGCAGGGACCGTCCTGAGCGTCAAGCCGCTGGTGATCGCCTGCGGCGAGGGCGCCATAGAGATCACGGAGCTGCAGCCCGAGGGCAAGAAGAAAATGACCGCCGAGGCGTTCGCGCTGGGTCATCGTCTGCAAAAGGGCGATTCGGTATTATAATTCTGTAGGAGAAAATTATGTTTGTTTTTGACACCACTTATCTTCTGTTCATATTGCCCTGCGTCGTTATTTCGCTGATTTGTCAGGTGCGCGTCAAGACGGCGTTTTCCAAATACGGACAGATCCCCAACGCGCGCGGCATGACGGGCGCACAGGCTGCGGAGTATGTGCTGCGCCATAACGGCGTAACAGGCGTGCGGATCGAGCATGTGGCAGGCAATCTGACCGACCACTACGACCCGCGTACCAATGTGATACGCCTGTCCGACGCGGTTTATAACGTTAGCTCCGTGGCGGCGATCGGCGTTGCGGCACACGAAGCCGGACACGCCGTACAGACCGCCATGAACTATTTGCCGAATAAGCTTCGCAGCGCGATCCTTCCTGCGGCGCGGTTCGGCTCGGCGTTCAGCTGGATATTGATCGCTGCCGGTTTTCTGTTCGCTTACCGCGTACCCAATTCCTTTGGTCAGTACCTGCTCTACGGCGGCATCATTCTTTTTGCGGCTTCGGTGCTGTTCACCGTCATCACCCTGCCGGTGGAGTTTGACGCGTCGCGCCGTGCGCTCAAGTGTATCCGCGAAACCAAGCTTTTGCCCGACGAGCAGTACAAGGGCTGCAAGAGCGTGCTCACCGCCGCTGCCATGACCTATGTGGCGTCCGCCCTGACCGCGATCATGCAGCTGCTCCGCCTGCTGCTGCTCGCCAACCGAAAAAGATAAGGGTGATCGTATGCCGAATCCACGTGCGGTCGCGTTCCGCGTTTTGCTCAAAATCGAACAGGACGGCGCCTATTCCAACCTCGCGCTCAACCACGCTATCCGCGAAAACAAGCTCAGCGGCGTGGACAGCGCCTTTGTGTCGGCTCTGGTGTACGGCGTGCTCGAACGCAAGATCACCCTTGACTATATCATCAAGCAGTATTCCAAAATTCCTTTTCGGAAAATAGAAACCAAGACCAAAACGATCCTTCGCATGGGCGTCTTTCAGCTCCTGTTTATGGACAAGGTGCCGGACAGCGCAGCGGTCAACGAGAGCGTCGATCTCGCCAAGCGTCAGCGCCTGCAGCAGTCAGCCGGCTTTATCAACGGCATCCTGCGCTCGATCACGCGCACGCAGCCGCCCTACACGCTGCCCGACAAAAAAGACATCCTTTCTTATTATAGTATAGGCTACGCTGTGCCGCAGAGCTTGGTGAAGCTGTGGCTTGCTGCCTACGGTGAGACAAACACCGAGCAGCTGCTGCAGTCGCTCGGCGGCAGACCGAAGCTGTATATCCGCGTCAATACGCTCAAAACCGACAAAGCGGCGCTCAAAAAGGCGCTCGAGCAGGAGGGCGTTGTCTGTGAGGACGTGCCCGCGCTCGAAAATGCGCTCAGTCTGTCGCATACCGGCTCGATTGAGCGGCTTGCCGCCTACAAAAAGGGCTGGTTCCATGTGCAGGACTTGTCCTCGCAGCTCTGTGTGGCGTGTCTGGCGCCACAGCCCGACATGGTGCTGCACGACGTTTGTGCGGCGCCCGGCGGCAAGGCGTTTACCGCGGCGCAGTACATGCAAAACCGCGGTAAGATCTATGCCTGCGATCTGTTCGACCACAAAATCAAGCTCATGCGCACGGGCGCCCGGCGGCTGGGCGTGACCAATATCCTCGCCAACAAGCGCGACGCCGCCACCGGCATGCCGCTGCCTTTGGCTGACCGCATCCTCTGCGACGTGCCGTGCAGCGGACTGGGCATTCTCTCCCGAAAGCCCGAGATCCGTTCCAAGGAAGACTTGCTTCCGGCGGATCTGCCGCAGCTGCAATACCAAATCCTCTGCCACAGCGCCGAACGCTTGGCGAGCGGCGGCACACTGGTCTACTCCACCTGTACGCTTCATCCTGCCGAAAACGGCGACAACGTCAGGCGCTTTTTGGAGGAGCACCCCGATTTTGCCGGCGAACCGCTGACACTTCCGCAAACGGTGCAGCGCGCCGTGCAGGAGCAGCCCTATGAGATCACGCTGATGCCGCACACCGCCGCCACAGACGGCTTCTATTTGGCAAAACTAAAGAAGCGTTAACTTGCTATAGCAACTCAACTCTTAACTCTCAACTCTACCAAAAAGGGGTGGTGCGGCATACGCGACATCAAATCCATGACCGGTGAGGAGCTGCGGCAGTGGGTGACCGACAACGGTTTTCCTGCCTTTCGCGCCGTCCAAATCGGTGACTGGCTGGGAAAAGGCGTGACGAATTTTGACGAAATGCGAAATTTGCCTGCCGATTTGAAAAAAAAATTGCAAACAAGTTGTTACATTTCTGTTGCAACTATTGCAAAAAAACAAGTTTCAAGGTATGATAAAACAGTGAAGTACCTTTTTTCGTTTCACGACGGCGAATGTGTTGAGGCTGTGCTGATGTCCTATCACCATGGATATTCCATCTGCATCTCCACGCAGGTGGGCTGCAAGATGGGTTGCACCTTCTGCGCAACGGGCAAAAGCGGCTTTTCGCGGAGCCTGACCGCCTCTGAAATGCTGGCACAGATCGAAGCGGCGCAGCGCGACGAAGGCGTGCGCATCTCCAATGTGGTGCTGATGGGAATGGGGGAGCCGCTCGACAACTTTGACAACGTGGTTCGGTTTTTGCATCTCGCCGGCAGCCAAAAGGGACTGCATATCGGCATGCGTCATATCACGCTCTCGACCTGCGGCATCGTTCCCAAAATCTATGAACTGGCACATTGCGGATTGCCGGTGAATCTGGCGGTTTCGCTGCACGCGCCGAACGATGCGATCCGTTCGCAGACCATGCCCGTGGCGCGTGTCTATCCGATGGAGCAGCTCTTGCAGGCATGCCGCGACTATTTTGAGACGACCGGCAGGCGCGTCACGTTTGAGTATGCGCTCATCAGCGGCGTCAACGACACCGACGCCTGTGCGCGCGAGCTGGGAAAACGGCTGCGCGGCATGAACTGCCATGTCAACCTGATTCCCGTCAACTCGGTTGCGGGAACGGGCTATCAAAAAAGCAATGTACAAAGACAGCAGTCTTTTGCAGATATACTTGCCGTTAACGGAATAACGGCAACCGTCCGGCGGACGCTCGGAAGCGACATCGACGCTTCCTGCGGTCAGCTCAGACGGAAACACTTATCAAAAGGAGGACAGTCACTTGGAAATTTTCAGTAAAAGTGATGTGGGTCTTGTGCGGACTCAAAACCAAGACGACTTCCGTTTCGGGGTTATAGCTCCCAACTGCGTTTGGGCAGTGGTGTGCGACGGCATGGGAGGCGCCAACGGCGGCAACATCGCCAGCGCCACGGCTGTAGATTATATCAGCACCAAAATCACTGACTTGTACAAAAGCGATATGACAAAGGAACAACTCAGAGAGCTGATGGCGGAAATCGTGACGAATGCCAACAATCAGATTTTTGAGCAGGCGTCACATGATCCGGAGCTGGCAGGCATGGGCACCACCTGCGAATTTGTTTTTGTCAAGGATACCACCGTGTTGGTGGTGCATGTAGGCGACAGCCGCACCTATTCCATTCGGGGCGGCAAAATAAAGCAGCTCACCGAGGATCACTCGGTGGTGCAGGAGATGGTGCGCAGAGGCGAGCTGACCTATGAAGAGGCGCAGCGCCATCCCAACAAGAATTTTATCACACGCGCGTTAGGCATCAAGACCTCGGTGCGCCTTGATTATATCGAGGCGAGCTTTATGTACGGCGACGTGCTGCTGATTTGCAGCGACGGTCTGTCCAATCATGTGACGACCGGCGAGATGGTCAAAATCTGCCACGAAAACCGGGGAGAAGATCTTGTCAATAAGCTGATCGACAGCGCAAAAGCGGCAGGCGGTTCCGATAACATCACCGCCACCGTCATCTATTAATAAGGAGTGGCTCAAATGGATAAATATCTTGGCAAGCGATTGGACGGACGCTATGAGATCCACGAGCTGATCGGTATCGGCGGCATGGCTAACGTCTATCGCTGCACCGACACCCTCGATGACCGCGAGGTTGCCATCAAAATTTTGAAGGACGAATTTCTCAACAACGAGGAGTTTATCCGCCGTTTTAAGAACGAATCCAAGGCGATCGCCATGCTCTCACACCCGAATATCGTCAAGGTGTATGACGTGAGCTTCGGCGACATGATCCAGTATATCGTGATGGAGTACATCGACGGTATCACCCTGAAGGAATACATCGAGCGCCAGGGCGTGATCGAGTGGAAGGATGCGTTGCATCTCACCACACAGGTGCTCCGCGCTCTGCAGCACGCCCACGAGAGCGGCATCGTTCACCGCGACATCAAGCCGCAGAACATCATGCTCTTGCAGGACGGCACCATCAAGGTGACGGACTTCGGCATTGCGCGCTTCTCCGACAAGGCGACGCGCACCATGACCGATCAGGCGATCGGTTCGGTTCACTATATCGCGCCCGAGCAGGCGCGCGGCGATGTGACCGACGGCAAAACCGACATCTATTCGGTGGGCGTTATGCTCTATGAGATGCTCGCAGGCAAGCTTCCGTTTGACGGCGACAGCGCTGTCAGCGTGGCGCTGATGCAGCTCAACGAGGAGCCCAAGCGTCCGCGCGAAATCAATCCCTCCATTCCTGTCGGCTTGGAGCAGATCACGATCCGCGCCATGGAGAAGGAGCCGAACAAGCGCTACACCTCCGCAGCCGAAATGCTCAGCGACATCGACCGCTTCCGCCTGAATCCCTCTATCGTCTTTGACTACGGTTCTTCCTACGTCGATGACCAGCCCACTAAGTTTGTGGAAGATAAGGACAAGGATAAGGAAATGGACGCCGCAAAGGAACTGGAAAAGGAAAAGGCGAGGGAAGAGAAGCGCGAAAAGAAAGAGAAAAAAGAAAAAGAAAAGGCTGAAAGGCGCGAGAAAAAGGCAAAAGAAAAGGAAGAGGTGCGCAAGGCAGCCGAGGAGAAAAAGGCTGAAAAAACAGAGACCGTGACCTATGCCGACGAGGAATACAAGGAGCACGGCAACGGCTATTATGCCTTCAAGGGCATTTTGATCGCCGCCGTTCTGCTCGCCCTGATCTTTGGCGTGCTGGCGATCGTACGCGGTATCACCTCCAACCAGGCAAAGGATGTGCAGGTGCCTGCCTATGTCGGCAAATCGCTGATGGAGATCAAGGAGAACAATCCCGAGAACTTCCAGTTTGAGATCAAGAGCCGTTACGACCAGTCCCAGACGCCGGGCGTTGTGCTTGCGCAGGATCCGGTGGAGTATATGACCGTCAAGAGCGGTTCCGTTGTGACGCTGACCATCAACAGCAGCGACGACGAAATCGCGGTGCCGTTCTTCAACTCCTCCTTCAAGAAGGAAGATGTTGTCAAAAAGATCAAGGAGCTCGGCCTTGTGCCCGAGGAGGTCAAGGTGGAGGACGCCAACGCGGCAAAGGACTACGTTGTCGGTACCTTCCCTGTTGCCGGCGCCAAGACGCCCGTCGGCTCCACTGTCTATATTTATGTTTCCAACGGCGAGCGCCCCGACGTGGTGGAGATCCCCTCCGTGATCGGCATGACGCTCAGCGAGGCGGAGGATACTCTTGAGAATCTCGGCATCACGGTGCAGACCAAGTCTGACGACGAGAGCCGCGAAAAGAAGGATACCGTCATCGCCGCCACACCTCTGCCGCACGGCAAGGTGGAGGCAGGCACCGTTGTGGAGCTGACCGTCAGCTCCGGCAAGGGCGACAAGAGCAAGGTGACGCTGAACGTCGATATGCCCAAGAATGTTTACAAGATGATTGAGCTGACCGTTACCGTCGACGGCGAGCGCGACGACGAAAAGACCCAGCAGGTCAACCCGATCGAGACGCCCACCGTCAAGATAGAGATCGAGAATTCCGGCACCAAGACCGTTGTAGTGCTGCTCGACAACCAGCCCTACCGTGAATACAAGCTTGACTTTACGCTGGGCACCGTCAACACGACCGTTTATGAATATGTTCCCGTAACCGAGGCGCCGACCTATTACGTGGAGCCGTACACCGAGTATGTTGACCCGTACAGCGGCGGCGGATATGTGGATCCGAACGCGTACGATTCCACTGTGTACGATCCCAACGCCTATCTGTATAGCTACTAAATGATGGAACGGAGAACCGGACTTTTGATGAAGTCCATCGGCGGATTTTATTATGTTCGCAGCGGCGCAAAAGAATTTGAATGCAAAGCAAGGGGGAGCTTCCGAAAAAAAGGAAGCTCTCCTGTCGTAGGGGACAGGGTCGTGTTCTCTGTGCCCGATGACGACGGCTACTGTGCGATAGAGGAGATCCTGCCGCGCAAGAACAAGCTCCTGCGTCCCGCGCTCTGCAATATCGACGCGCTCGTCATCGTCTGTTCCACCGTGGATCCGCTGCCGAATTTTCAGGTGATCGACAAAATGACGGCGGCGGCGGTGAACAACCGCATGGAGCCGGTGATCGTGGTGTCCAAAAACGACATCAAAAACGGCGACGAGGTGGCGCGGATCTATCGCAGCGCGGGCTTTGAGGTGTTTCAGTGCGCACCGGAGGATAGGGAAGAGACCGCGCGGCTGCTCGCGTTTTTGCAGGGCAAGGTCACGGCGTTTATCGGCAACAGCGGCGTGGGCAAGTCTACGCTGCTCAACAGCCTTTTTCCGACGCTCAGCCTGCGGACGGGTCAGATCAGCGAAAAGCTCGGCAGAGGACGGCACACCACGCGTGTGGTGGAGCTGTTTGCGCTGGAGGGCTGCTATGTAGCCGACACACCCGGCTTTTCAACGGTCGATCTGCAGCGCTACGAGATCATCGACAAAAACGAGCTGCAATACTGTTTCCCCGAGTTTGAGCCGTATCTGGGGCAGTGTCAGTTCACGTCCTGCGCCCATGTGTGCGAAAAGGGCTGCGCCGTGCTCGAAGCACTGCGCGAAGGCAGTATCGAACCATCGCGCCACGACAGCTATGTGGCGATGTATAACGAAGTAAAGGATATCAAGCATTGGCAGCTGAAATGAACCAACAACGGCGCTGTGTGATCATCGCCGGCGCACCAAACGCCGACACGGCTTTTCTCGCACAAACGGTGCAGCCGGAGGATTATCTGATTTGTGCCGATCGGGGCTATGCCGCCGCAACTGCGGCAGGCTTGCGGCCGGATCTGATCGTCGGCGATTTTGATTCCTACGGCGGCGCTTTGCCGGACGACTGCGAGGTGGTGCGGCTCTGTCCCGAAAAGGACGACACCGACACCATGCACTGCGTCGATCTGGCGCTGGAGCGCGGCTTTCGGGAGTTTTTGCTCCTGTCTGCCCTCGGCGGCAGGCTCGACCACAGCATCGCCAACCTCTGTATCGCAGAGTATCTGGAGGAGCACGGCGCACGCTGTACGCTCCTATCACGAAGCGAAGAGATCCGTTTGCTCACAGAGGGGCGCTGTACGCTGAACGGCTGCCGCGGTCTGACCTTTTCGGTCTTTCCGTTCGGCTGTCAGCGCGTCACGCTCAGCTATGAGGGCGCATATTATCCGCTGACGAACGGCACCTTGACCCACAGCTTTCCGATGGGTGTTTCCAATGTGTTCACAGCCGACAGCGCACACATCACTGTTCACAGCGGAAGGGCGGTGCTGCTTATCAACAAAAAAACATAAAACATATAAAAATGCTTTCCTGCGTGGTATGATCTTTCTTTATAAGCATTATGCCGCCGATGGGAAAGCATTTTTTTTGCAACTATTTTTGACAATGCGGCCGTATTACTATAAAACGAAAAGGATGATTAGATGAAACGATTATTGACCTGTAAACGCTTTTTCGCCTTTGTTGCATGTATGGCGCTGCTGCTGTCCGGCGGCGGCTTGACCGCTTTTGCAGCGGAGACTGATGCGACTTGGGAGATGACCGTCCCGCAGATCCGCGTGACGACCGAAAACGGAAACGGCACCGCGCTCCAAAAGGAGGACGGCTATCAAAATGCGCAGATCACCATCACCGACACCGACGGAAGCGTTCTCACTAACAACTGTCAGCTCAAGGTGCGCGGCAACACCACCGCGCTCAGCTGGATAGAGAAAAAGGCGTTCACCGTTAAGTTTGACAAAAAGACAGACGTGCTCGGCATGGGTAAGGGCAAAAAATGGGCGCTGGTAGCCAACGCCTTTGACCCGACGCTGTTGCGCAATTACATGGCGTTTTCACTGGCAAAGAAGCTGGGGCTTGCCTACACCTCCGAATTCCGTTTTACCGAGCTGTGGGTAGACGGTGTTTTTCGCGGCTGTTATTTTCTGACCGAGCCGGTGCAGGAGGGAAAGGACAGGGTCGATATCGACATCAAGAGCAACGATGGCAAAAACGACTTTTTGATCGAATATGAGGCAAGACGTCAGGAGGACGACGTCACCTATTTCATCGTGCAGGGTCTGCGCTTTATCGCAAGCGAACCGGAGGAGCCGGACGAGGCGCAGCTTGACTATATCCAAAGCACCATGGATGAGATCATATCCGCTATTCGCCGCGGCAATCCGGAGGAGATAGCCGAAAAAATCGACGTGCCGTCCTTTGCCAAGTTCTATCTGCTCAATGAATTTCTCAAAACCTTTGACTTTGATATGAGCTCTGTGTTCTTCTATTATCAGAACGGCAAGCTCTACGCCGGTCCTGTTTGGGACTATGACCTCAGCGCCGGCAACACCAATCCCGATTACCTGCCGCGCGGCTTGGAAGCGCACACACCCGAGAACGTCCATGCGAACAAGAATATTTACCGCTACCTCGCCGGTCAGGATTGGTTTGTCGATGCGGTGCGGTCGGTCTATCGCGCGCATTACGGCGATTTTTCCGCAGTCAGCGCCGACGGCGGCATGCTCGATTCCGCATATGCGCAGTACGGCGACGTTTTCAGCCGCAACTATCGGGAAGCAGGCTGGTACGTTGGCATGTGGTGGATCAATATCCAGATGAAGCCGCTGCTCACCTACGACAAAAACTATGCGTATCTAAAGGACTGGTGCCGTCAGCGCAACACGTGGATGACCGGCTATTACAAGCCCTTTGCAAAGGGTGACGCGGACGGCGACGGCACGGTGACGGTAAATGATGTGACCGTTATGCAGCGCTTTTTGGCGGAGACGGAGCAGGAGCTTCTCCTGCCTGCGGCTGACGTCAACGGCGACGGCACCGTGACCGTGGAGGACGCTACGCTGATACAGCGCTATTTGGCAGAATTTGAAGCCGAGCTGTCCTAATACGCTTATCTATAATTATCCCGGCAAGGCGTCAGCCTTGCCTCAATTTTTGTGCTGTATGAAAAAATCTGACCGCGCGATCTGCTCACCCGAATCCGGCGGCATTTCCTAAAATCACCCAAAATCGTGAAAGCTTATCGAAATCTTTTAAAAGCTATGGACAATTGGAAAAAACCGTGCTATAATTATGTGGTATGTTGAGGTAATAGACGATTTGTGACAAAATTGTAAACAAATTGATGGTTTCTAACCTTGCAAAAAAACGGTTATTTGTGATATAATTCTTTGTAGAAAAAGTAAATTTATAGTAACAAGATAGAATTGGAGTGACAGCAATATGCCATTATGTATGGGTTGTATGCAGGAAATCGGCGAAGAGAAGATTTGCCCAAACTGCGGATTTGACAATACAGAAAAACAGCAGGCTCCTTTCTTGGCTTACGGCACCGAATTGGCCGGACGCTATATTATCGGCGCAGGCATTGACACCAACGGAGAGAGCACCCGTTATTTGAGCTATGACAAGCAGACCGGCGATGTAGTGATCGTTTGCGAATTTTTGCCGATGGGTCTGTTCTCGCGCGGTGAGGACGAAACCGAGCTGCGCGTTAAGTTGGACGACAAAGAGACCTTTGACAAGCTCAAGGAGGATTTTCTCAATTATTACCGCATTGTTTCGGAGCTGCGCGAGCTGACGGCGCTGATGAATATCCACAACATCTTCGAAGAAAACAAGACCGCCTATGTGGTGGAAGAAAACGAGGATCTGATCCCGTTTGAGGAGTATGTGGAGCGCAGCAACGGCAGTCTGGAGTGGGACATTGCCCGTCCGCTGTTCATGCCGGTGATCTCCGCCATGGAAGCACTGCACAAGCGCGGCGTGGGTCACTACGCCATCTCGCCCAAAAATATGTACATCACAGCGCAGGGCAAGATCAAGATCTCGGGCTTTGCCACCGAAAACGAGCGCAAGCGCGGCACGGCTCTCAAGTCGCAGCTCTTTTCCGGCGCGGCGGCTCCCGAGCAGTATGAGGATAATTTTCCGCTCGATGACGCGACCGATATTTACGGCTTCTGTGCCACGCTGTTTTATGCGCTGACCGGCCGTCAGCCCAAGAGCGCACCCGAGCGCCTGCAGGACAGCCGTCTGCTGATGAGCACCAACACCGTCAAGCGTTTGCCGCCGCATGTCGTTTCGGCACTGGCAAACGGCTTGCAGGTGGAGCGCGAGAACCGTATCGCGGACTTTGACGACCTGCGTTCACAGCTTTCCGTTGCGCATACCGCCAAGGCGATCCAGGATGAGATCTCCCGCACGGCGAGCATGAATCTTTCTGCTGCGACCGACAAAAAAGCCGAGAAAAACGGCATGTCGCACACGACCGTCACGATCATCGCCGCTGCCATCACGGTTTTGGTTCTCGGCACCATCGGCGCTTTTTGGCTGATGCAAAATCCGCTGGGCGGCATGTTCGGCAACAACAACAGCAACATTCCCGAGGCGACCAAGATCACCGAATGGACAGGCGCCACGATCCCGAATTTTGTCGGCAAGACCTACGAGCAAGCGGTTGAAGCGGCAAAGGCGGATGAATCGCTCAAAATCCACCGCAACTACACCGATGATTTCAGTGACGAGGTCAAGGAAGGCAGCATCATGGTGCAGAATCCGCCTGCCGGTACCCGTGTAACGCCCGAGGACGCAGCCGCAGGTGTGAATATCAGCCTGACCGTCAGCCGCGGCAAGCAAATGCGCGAACTGCCCGACATTGAGGGACAGACCCTTGAAAAGGCAGGCGAGCTGATCGCCGCACAGGGCTTGCTTGCGACGCCCGAGTACGCCTACAACGACAAATACGCCGAGGGCGTCGTCGTCGGCTACCGCGAAAAGACAAAGGGCGAGACCGTTGAATACGGCACCAATGTGTCTGTCATTGTCAGCAAGGGCAAGCAGGTTTCCGCTTCCTCCTCTTCCTCCGGCAGCCAAGAGGAAGATTACGACGAAGATTACGATTATTGATCGACTCATTTGACAGGGACGGTGCGCCGTCCCTGTTTTTGTCCCTGCTTTGAATGAAGAGACTTTTGTTAAAAATAGACAAAGATTTGCCGAATTATTTTCTGTCGTTATCAGGATTTCGTTGCATTTGCAATTGAAATATTTGAAAAAAAGCAGTACAATAAAACCAAATAAAGGGTTTTGAAGATTGACAGATTTTAGGTAATTCAGGAGTTTTCAAGAGATTCCCAAAATCTCTGCCAAATAATTCAGCTTATTCCTTCTATAACCCAATTTACCCCCTGAAGCAGTCGAGGTCCTTGCCTCGGCTGTTTCCTTTTCACAGAATTTTTTTGGATATTTAGTCATTTTGCCTATGTCAAATTTTGGAGGAAAATGCTATAATAAATATAGAAAAATCGCATAGACATGCGGTTTTTTAAGATTTTATAAAGGGGTGTCACAAAATGTTTTGCGTCGGTCAGACAGTGCTCTATGGGTCCAATGGCGTGTGTATGGTTGACGATGTTACGGAGAAGCGTATCGGCAAAACCAAGATACAGTATTATGTCCTGAAGCCCTTATGCAACAACACCTCGACCCTTTTTGTGCCGACTGCCAATCAGCAGCTTGTCAGCAAGATGCGCCGCATCCTCACCGAGGACGAGGCGGAGGCTATTTTGCGCGATCTGCCGCCGTGCGGTGACTGGAACGACAACAAGCAGGAACGCAGCGAGCAGTTTCGCGCCATTATCACAGAGGGCTCTTGCGTGGAGCTGATCCGTCTGATCCGGCTGGTACGCACCCACGGGCAGGAGCAGCTTGCAGGAGGAAAACGCCTGCACATCTCGGACGAGCGGTTTTTGAAGGAAGCCGAAAAAATGATTTGCGAGGAGTTCTCTCTGGTGCTGCACATCAGCCGCGACGAGGTGCTCGAACGTATTTTGCAATGATCCGGCACGCTGCTTCGGCAGCGTGCTTTTTTCTCATTTGATGTCGTGTTGACGATTATCTGCTGTGGAATATCCATACCGCTGAGCAACAGAATATTTTTGCGGTGCCCTTTACAAATCCGCTTTATCATAGTACAATATGGTTACACCTTTGAAAGCGAGGAAACTATATGAAACCGATCAAACGAACCCTGTCACTGTTGATGGTTCCGGCAATGCTGCTCGGGCTTGCTGCCTGTGCCAAGGCGCCGTCGCAGCAGCCGACCGAAGCGCAAACCGTTGCCACAGAGCCGGAAACGACTGTCAGCGCGACGGATTCACTTTTTGAGAACATGACGCTGGAAGAAAAGGTGGGACAGCTCTTTTATATGTGCTATCCCGACGCCAACTATGCCGACACCATCAAGCAATATCACCTCGGCGGTCTGGTGCTGTTCGGCGCGCATTTTGAGGACAAAACCGCCGACGATATCCGTCAGCAGATCCAAGCCTATCAAAGGAGCGCCGAAAAAGTCGCTCTGCTCATCGGTGTGGACGAGGAGGGCGGCGACGTGGTGCGCGTCAGCAGCAATCCGAATGTGCGCAGCGAGGCGTTTTGGTCGCCCAAGGAGACCTACCAAAACGGCGGCTGGGACGCGGTGACGGCAGCCGAGACCGAAAAGGCGGAGCTGCTGCTCTCGCTCGGTATCAATGTCAACAACGCGCCTGTGTGCGACGTGACTTCCAACGAGGAGAGCTTTATCTACAGCCGTTCGTTCAGCGGCGACGTCAATGACGTCTGCACCTATGTGACCAAGACGGTCGGCATCTGCCGCGACAAAAAGCTCGGCACCGTGCTCAAGCATTTCCCCGGCTACGGCGACAACACCGACACCCACGAAAACATGGCGTATGACGAAAAGCCCTATGAGGATTTTCTGCAGAGCGACTTTTTGCCCTTTGAGGCGGGCATCGAAGCCGGCGCCGACGCGGTGATGGTGGCGCACAATATCGTCACGAGCATGGACGCGGATGTGCCTGCTTCTCTCTCGGCAAGGGTTCATCAGATCCTGCGCGACGATCTGCATTTTGACGGCGTGATCATGACCGACGACCTCTCTATGGAGGCGATCACACAGTACACCGGTTCCGACGCGGCGGCTGTTGCGGCGGTCAAATGCGGCAACGACCTGCTCTGCTGCACCGACGTGGCAACGCAGGTGCCGGCGGTCCTCAAAGCCGTGCAGAGCGGCGAGATCTCCGAGGAACAGATCAACGCTTCCGTCAAGCGCATTCTCCGCTGGAAAGAGCATTTGGGACTGATCAAGTAAGATTATTAAGAAGGTTTTTATGGAATATTCAACTATACTGGCAAAACAATTTGATATAAAAGAGGAATACGCCGCCAACATCATCGCGCTGCTCGACGACGGCAACACCATCCCGTTTATCGCGCGTTACCGCAAGGAAATGCACGGCTCCATGGACGACCAGCTGATCCGTGCATTCAGCGAAAAGCTCGAATATCTGCGTTCGCTCGACAAGCGCAGGGAGGAGATCCGCGCCTTGATCGAGGTGCAGGAAAAGCTGTCGCCCGAGGTGAGCGCTTCGCTGGACAAAGCACAGACGCTCAGCGAGCTGGAGGATATTTACCGCCCGTTTCGTCCCAAGCGCAAAACGCGCGCGTCTGTGGCAAAGGAACGCGGCTTGGAGCCGTTGGCGCTGGCGCTGTTAAAGCAGGAAAAAGGCTTTTCGCCTTCGCGGTTCGCCGCAGGCTTTGTGAATGAAGAAAAGGGCGTCAACAGCAGTGACGAAGCCCTGCAGGGCGCCAAGGACATTATCGCCGAGCAGGTGTCCGACAGCCCCGAGATCCGCAAGCGCCTGCGCACCATCGCGCAAAAAGAAGCCGAGATAACCACCGGTGCCGTCGACCCCGAAAAGGACAGCGTCTATTCCATGTATTATGACTATCACGAGCCGCTCAAAAAGATGGCAGGTCACCGCGTCCTCGCCGTGAACCGCGGCGAAAAGGAGGGCTACCTGAAGGTCGGCATGGCGCTGGACGAGCAGCAGCCGCTGGGCGTGATCCATCGTGTGCTCGACAAAAACCAAAATCCGCTGTGCAGCGACCTGCTGCGCGAGGCAGGAGACGACGCCTATGACCGTCTGATCTTTCCGTCCCTGGAGCGTGAAATGCGCAGTGAACTGACCGAGGCGGCAGCCGAGAGCGCCATGAAGGTATTTGCGACCAACCTCAAACAGCTCCTTATGCAGCCGCCGGTCAAAGGCAAGACCGTAATGGGACTCGACCCGGGCTACCGCACCGGCTGCAAGGTCGCCGTGGTGGACAGCACCGGCAAGGTGCTCGACACCGCCGTGATCTATCCGACGCACGGCGAGCGCAAGATCGCCGAATCCAAGCAGACGCTCAAGCGCCTGATCAACAAGCACCATGTTGACATCATCTCCATCGGCAACGGCACCGCGAGCAAGGAAACCGAGATGTTTACCGCCGATTTGCTCAAGGAGCTTGACCGCAAGGTCTATTATATGGTCGTCAGCGAGGCAGGTGCGTCGGTCTATTCAGCGTCAAAGCTTGCCGCGACCGAGCTGCCGGAGCTCGATCTGACGCTGCGCAGCGCGGTTTCTATTGCCAGACGGCTGCAAGACCCCTTGGCGGAGCTGGTGAAGATCGAGCCGAAGGCGATCGGTGTGGGACAGTATCAGCACGACATGCCCCAAAAACGGCTGGGCGAGACGCTCGACGGCGTAGTGGAGGACTGCGTGAATGCGGTTGGCGCGGATCTGAACACCGCGTCTCCGGCGCTGTTGGCGCGTGTGTCGGGCTTGAATGCGACGGTATGCAAAAACATTGTCGCCTACCGCGAAGAAAACGGCGCTTTTCATTCTCGTGCAGAATTAAAAAAGGTTCCCAAGCTGGGACCCAAGGCGTTCCAGCAGTGCGCAGGCTTTTTGCGTGTGCCGGAGAGCAAGAATCCGCTCGACAACACCGGCGTTCATCCCGAGAGCTACAAGAGCGCCATGGAGCTGCTGCTGATCCTTGATTATTCTGATAAAGAAATAAAATCCGGAAAATTCCCCGATCTGCCCAAGCGCGTCAAGGCGGCAGGCGTCAAAACGCTGGCGGACAAAATCGGTGTGGGCGTGCCGACGCTCGCCGATATCGTCAAGGAGCTGAGCAAGCCCGGACGCGACCCGCGCGACGAAATGCCGGCTCCTATGCTGCGCAGCGACGTGCTCGACATCAAAGACCTCAAGGAGGGCATGGAGCTAAAGGGCACCGTGCGCAATGTGATCGACTTCGGCGCGTTCGTTGACATCGGCGTCCATCAGGACGGCTTGGTGCATATCTCGCAAATTTGCGACAAATACATCAAGCATCCGTCGGAGGTGCTCAAGGTAGGGGACATCGTCAATGTCAAGATCCTCTCCGTTGACCCCGGAAAAAAGCGTATCTCGCTTACGATGCGTTATTGATACTGCAAAAAAAGAAGCACTCTCGTTTGAGTGCTTCTTTTTTGCAGTCTGCTTATTCAAGGATCTTGATCGAGTTGATGACCGGCTGGTTTGCCTTGGCAACGGTGCCGTTGGCGTCCTCGACCTTGGCGGTCTCGGCGAGCTTGTCCACGACCTCCATGCCGCTTGTCACCTTGCCGAACGCCGCATACTCACCGTCGAGGTGCGGCGCGTCCTGATGCATGATAAAGAACTGAGAGCTGGCGCTGTTGGGAGCGCTTGAACGTGCCATCGAAATCACGCCGCGCACATGCTTGATATTGTTGATAACGCCGTTGGACGCAAACTCGCCCTTGATTTGGTTGGTGCTTCCGCCCATGCCGGTGCCCTGTGGATCGCCGCCCTGCACCATAAAGCCCTTGATGATGCGGTGGAAGGTCAGTCCGTCATAGAAGCCCTCGTTCACCAGATTGAGGAAGTTCTGTACGGTGAGCGGTGCTGTCTTGGAATCGAGCTCCACGGTGATTTTGCCGTAATCCTTTACGTCGATTTCAACGGTTTTGGAAGTGCCGGTGTAGGGCTTTTTGTAGCCGTCCGGCAGCAGCGTCTCGGCAGAGTCGTCGGTGGCGGCAGGCGCTGTAGTCGGAGCAGCTGTCTGCTGCGGCTGTGTGGTTTTGGCAGTGCCGATGCCCTTGACTTCGCTTTTGGCGCCGCAGCCGGTGAGCATAACGCAGGACAGTGCGAGCAGCAGCGCAACGGCAACGCAAAGCGCTTTTTTGGTTGATTTCATTTTCATAACCTCCGTATTAAAATTCACGGCTATTATTTTACCACTTTCCTGTGTGCAAAGTCAAGGCAAATCCCAACATTTATTGACACCGTTCTATAATTATGCTAAAATACAGGTTGGAATATTTTTTGGAAGTGAAGCAATGGACAGTGAACGAATAACCTATATAGAGGCGAAGCGCAAGTGGTTCAGTATTGATTTCGGTGAGCTATGGCGCTACCGCGACTTGATCATTCTGTTTGTCAAGCGCAACATCTCGGTTTCTTACAAGCAAACCATTCTGGGACCGCTGTGGATCTTGATCAATCCGCTGCTTTCCACCACGGTCTTTACGGTCATTTTCGGCGTCATTGCCGGCATTTCCACCGACGGCATGCCGCAGTTTTTGTTTTATATGTCGGGCAATGTGCTCTGGGGCTTTTTTTCGGGCTGTCTGAACAGAGGGTCAAGCACCTTTCTCGGCAACGCGCGGCTGTTTGGCAAGGTCTATTTTCCCCGCTTGGTCACGCCGATCTCCGATATTATCTACAGCTTTTTTAATTATCTGATACAAATGCTCGCGTTTGTGGGGCTTGTTGTGTTTTACGCGATCACCAACGACGCGGTGCGCCCGAATCTGACGCTTCTTGCGGTGCCGCTGATGGTGCTGCAAACAGCGTTCCTCGGTATGGGCGTGGGTCTGATCATCTCGTCCATCACCACCAAATACCGCGACCTCCACATTCTCGTCAGCTTCGGCGTCTCGCTGTGGATGTACATCACGCCGGTGGTCTATCCCGTTTCACGCATTCCGCAGTGGTTAAAAGGGTTGTTCATGCTCAATCCCGTTGCGCCGATCATCGAGAGCTATCGTCATGCGTTTTTGGGCTGCGGCAGCTTTGAGTGGTTTTATTGGCTGGTCAGCCTTGGCATTACGGCTGTTGTGGTGCTGTTCGGCTTGATCGTCTTTAACAAGGTAGAAAAGAACTTTATTGATACGGTATGAGCATGGATAAGAATTGTGTTATTTTAACGGAAAATCTGCATAAGGAATACCGCCTCGGCGTGATCGGCACCGGTACGCTCCGCCATGATCTGCAAAGCTGGTTTGCCAAAAAGCGCGGCAAGGAGGACCCGAACCGCCGCATCGGCATGCGTGATGTGGCGGATGGCGACACCTTTATGGCGGTGGACGGCATCGATCTCGAAATCTATCGCGGCGAGCGCGTGGGCATTATCGGCGCCAACGGTGCAGGCAAGTCCACGCTGCTCAAGCTGTTGTCGCGCATCACCTCGCCCACCGAGGGCAGAATCGCCTATCGCGGCAGGATCGCCAGCATGCTGGAGGTCGGCACCGGCTTCCACGCCGAGCTGACCGGCAGAGAGAATATTTATCTCAACGGCGCGATCCTCGGCATGTCGCGCGCTGAGGTAGACAAGAAGATCAATCAGATCATCACGTTTTCCGAGTGTGAAAAATTTATTGACACGCCCGTCAAGCGTTATTCCTCCGGCATGTTCGTCAAGCTTGCGTTCTCGGTCGCGGCGCACCTCGACGCGGAGATCGTCATTATGGACGAGGTGTTAGCGGTCGGCGACATGAAGTTCCAAAAGAAATGCATTGCCAAAATGCGCGAGCTGGCGATCGACGAAAACCGCACGGTGCTCTATGTGTCGCATAATATGAGCACCATTCAGGATCTGTGCAACCGCTGTATTGTGCTCGAGCACGGAAAAAAGGTCTATGACGGCGATGTGGACGAGGCGATCAAGCTCTATATGGGCGGCGACAACGACGAATTCTTTGCCGCCGAATACAACGACGACAAGTACAAAAACCCTGTCAAGCGGCATGACGTCAATCTTACAAAGGCCAAATACATCGGCAGGACCACCAACCTCTTCTACGGCGACGAGCCGATCCAACTGGAGCTGGAATGGGAAAACCTCGCCGATATCCCGTCGCTCTCTCTGCGCATCGAGGTGCAGGACGCCAGACGCATCCCCATCACCTCCTACTTGATCGAGGATTTTTACAGCGGCAAAAAGGGCGAGACGCACAAGGAGGCGTTTACGCTGGACGTTTCCAAGATCACGCGCGGCAGGTACATCACGCGCTACATCTTCTTCAACAAGAAAAACGAGCAGGTGGCGTATGACGACATTGAGGACGCGGCAGGACTGGTTTTTCGCCGCCAGACGCCCGACGACACCAAACGCCCGTGGAACCGTCTGTGGGGCAGCATTCGCCTCGGCAATGCGCTGTTGCTGAAAAAAGGCTTTGAATAAAATCTATCACCAACAAAGGGACGTGCTTTGCGGCACGTCCCTTATTATAGTTTATTGAATAAAATCCAATATGTCCTGCACCACTTCGTCGTGGCAGACATCATTGAGTATCTCGTGGCGATAGCCCTCATAGAGCTTCATTTTGACGTTTTTGCCGCAGCGGTTCAGCTGCTTATATACGGCGGTAACGCCTTTTCCGTAGTTGCCGACAGGGTCGTCGGTGCCGGATACCAAAAAGATCGGCAGCTCGTCGCTGATGTGTTTGAACCATGTTTTGCTGTTGCTCAGCGATTGCAGCTTTATCAAATTGTAGTAGCCGTTGAGCGTGAAAGAGAAGGTGCAGTATTTGTCGTTGCGGTAGGCGTCGCGCACTGACCTTTGGGTGCTCAGCCATGCGATGGGATCGGATTCGTCCTCAAAATGCTTGCGGTAGGAACCAAATGCCATCTTTTCGATTTCGGGGCTGACGGCGTGTTGTCCTTCCTGACGGATACGGAGCTTGATAAGCGCCAAGCCCGGCTTTGAGGCAGGATTGGGACCGCCTGTGCCCATATAGATGACCTTGTTCCAGATCTTGGGATCGGAGGCGCATCGCGCGATAAATGAGCCCATGCTGTGACCCAGCAAAAAGCAGGGGAGACCGTCGCCGTATTCGCGCTTCATCTGCTTGGAGACGTTTTGCACGTCGTCCACCATAAACCGCCAGTCCACCAAAAAGCCCAGCTCGCTGTCGTCGTTGACGGTGCGGCCGTGGCCGAGGTTGTCAAAGGCGTAGCACAAATAGCCGTGCTCTGTCATCTCACGCAAAAAGGTGTCGTAGCGATCAATATGCTCGTTCATGCCGTGTACGACATGAAACAGCCCTTTGATCTCACCGTCCGGCTGATAGACACGGCAAAAAAGCTGGTGAACGCCGTCGGCGGAGGGGATTCTTCTTTCTGTTATTGTCATAATGATTCCTCACTTGCTAAGCATGCTTTGACCGCGCGGCGCCAGCCGTCGAGCAGTCTGCGGCGTTCGTCCGCCGCCATGTAGGGCTTGAATACAGTGTTGAGCTGTTTGTCGAACAAAAGATCTTGGTAAAAGCCGACCGCCTTGCCGGCAAGCAGCGCCGCTCCTGCCGCCGTCGCCTCTTTTTGCGCCGGACGGATGACCTCCAAATCGGAAATATCCGCCTGGAACTGCATCAGCAGATTGTTGGCGGAGGCGCCGCCGTCTACCTTGAGCACGCGAATATCGCTGTTCATATCGCTGCGCATAGCGGTGATCACATCGTCGGACTGATAGGCGATGGATTCCAGTGCGGCGCGGATGATATGCTCCACACCGGCGCCGCGCGTCAGCCCGGTGATGACGCCCCGGGCACGCATATGCCAGTGCGGTGCGCCCAGTCCGGCAAAGGCAGGCACAATATAGACGCCGCCGTTGTCGCGCGCCTTGCGTGCAAAGTATTCGCTGTCGGCGGAGTCCTTGATCATACGCAGCTCGTCGCGCAGCCATTGGATCACCGCGCCGCCGACAAAGACGCTGCCCTCCAGCGCATATTGCACCGGCTCACCGGCACAGGTCGCGGCAACGGTCGCCACCAGTCCGCGGCGGCTGAATACAGGTGCGTTGCCGGTGTTGGCGAGCAAAAAGCAGCCGGTGCCGTAGGTGATCTTGAGGTCGCCCTTTTGCAGACAGCCCTGACCGTAGAGCGCCGCCTGTTGGTCACCGGCGATGCCGCAGATCGGCACATGTGCGCCCATCAGGTTCATTTCGCCGTAGATCTCGCTGCTGCTCCTGACCTCGGGCAGCATGCTTACGGGAATGTCGAGCAGCGCGCACAGCTCGGCGTCCCACTCGCAGGTGTTGATGTTGTAGAGCATGGTGCGCGAGGCGTTGGTGCGGTCGGTCACATGCACCTTGCCGTCGGTCAGCTTCCACAGCAGCCAGGTGTCCACCGTGCCGAACAGCAGCTCGCCGCGGTTCGCCAGCTCACGCGCTCCCTCCACATTGTCGAGGATCCATTTGATTTTGGTGCCGCTGAAATAGGCGTCGAGCTTCAGACCCGTTTTTTGCGCGATCAGCTCCGCGCAGCCCTGTCGTTCCAGCGCGTCGCAGAGGTCGGCAGTGCGGCGGCACTGCCAGACGATCGCGTTATAAACCGGCTTGCCCGTCCGCTTGTTCCAGACGATCGCGGTCTCGCGCTGATTCGTCACGCCGACACCGGCAATCTCGTCGGGCGATACGCCGCTCTTGGCGATGCACTCCGTCATGGAGCTGTATTGGTTGGCGTAAATATCCATCGGATCCTGCTCGACCCAGCCCGGACGGGGATAGATCTGCGGAAATTCGTGCTGTGCCATGCACACCACGTTGCATTCGCGGTCAAACAAAATGCTGCGCGCACTCGTTGTGCCCTCGTCCAAGGCGAGAATATATTGTTTCATAGTGTTCTCCGGTGATGGCTAAAAGGGCGCACGCCCGTCTGAGGGTGCGCCCTTTTTAACTAAATGCAAATTCTATAAATGGAAATGTAAATGGAAACGGACTGTTGAAGCGCCGTTATTCGATCGGCTCAAAATCCGCGACGCCGTGCTTGCAGAGCGGACAGATGAAGTCCTCGGGCAACTCCTCGCCTTCATAAACATAGCCGCAGATCTTGCAGACCCAGCCCTTTTTGCCCTCGGTTTCGGGCTTGGGCTTGACGTTGTTCTGATAGTAGGTGTAGGTCATGGTCTCCTTGTCGGAGAGCACACGCGCCTCTGTGACGGAGCAGATAAACATGCCGTGGGTGTCGAGGTCGATGTAGTCCTCCACCTTGAGGGACATAAAGGAGTTGATATATTTGGGCAGGAACACCAGACCGTTGTCGGAGCGCAGCGGCGTCCAGTCGGCAAACTTGTCCACGTTCTTGCCGCTCTGGAAGCCGAAGTTCTGGAACACGGAGAACGGCGCGTCAACGGACAGGCAGTTGACGTTCATGACGCCGGTCTGCTTGATGGTGTGGTGCGAATAGTTTTGCTTGTTGATGCAGACGGCAACGCGGTTGGGCGAGTTGGTGACCTGGGTAACGGTGTTGACGATCAAGCCGTTGTCCTTTTTGCCGTCGTTGGAGGTGACGACATACAGACCGTAGCCGATGTTAAAGAGCGCGGTCAGGTCGTTCTTGTTGGCGGTCTCGCCGTCCTGCTCGATGTAGTCATGGCAGAGCGCCTTGGCGAGCGCGTCGATCTGTGCGCGGCTGTCGTCGCTGAGCGCGGACATGATGCGGACGGTCGGCTCCACAAACTCGATCTTTTTGCAGCCCTCGAGCATTTTTTTCATGGTCTTGGCTGCAAGAGGCGCCCAGGAGCCGTTTTCGATCAGCGCGATCTGCTTGTTCTGGAAGTTGCGCTCGGTCAGGTGGTTGATGAATTCGCGCATGAAGGGGAAGATCTCGGCGTTGTAGGTAGTGGTGGCGAGCACGATCCTGCCGTAGCGGAACGCGTCCTCCACGCACTCAGCCATGTCCTCGCGTGCCAAATCGTTGACAACGACCTTGGGACAGCCGTTTGACTTGAGCTTTTCGGCGAGCAGCTCGACCGCCTGCTTGGTGTTGCCGTAGACGGAGGTGTAGGCGATCATGATGCCCTCGGTCTCCACGCTGTAGCTCGACCAGGTGTTGTAGAGGTTGAGATAATAGCCGAGGTTTTCGCTGAGAACGGGACCGTGGAGCGGACAGATGATCTGAATGTCCAGTGTCGCCGCCTTCTTCAAAACGTTCTGCACCTGCGCGCCGTACTTGCCGACGATGCCGATATAGTAACGTCTTGCCTCGCAAGCCCAATCCTCTTCCACGTCGAGCGCGCCGAACTTGCCGAAGCCGTCGGCGGAGAAGAGCACCTTGTCCTTGCTGTCATAGGTCATGATGACCTCCGGCCAGTGCACCATGGGAGCCGCCACAAAGTGCAGGGTATGCTCGCCCAGCTCAAGGGTGTCGCCTTCCTTGACAACGATCCTTCTGTCCTCAAACTCGGTGCCGAAGAAATTCTTCATCATGGCGAACGCCTTGGCGCTCGAAACGATGGTCGCATCGGGATAGTTGTTCATAAAATTGAAGATGTTCGCGGAATGGTCTGGCTCCATGTGCTGCACAACCAGATAGTCGGGCTTGCGCTCACCCAGCGCCTCGTCCAGATTGTTCAGCCACTCAAACTTAAAGTTGCGGTCAACCGTATCCATCACGGCGATTTTTTGGTCACGGATCACATAGGAGTTGTATGCCATGCCGTTGGGAACCACATACTGACCCTCAAACAGGTCGATTTTGTGGTCGTTCACACCAACATAGATGATGTCGTTTGTCACTTTCATAGAAAAACCTCTTTCTTTGCATAATTTCGCTTATGCTTGGTATAATTGTAACATATAATTGAAGATATTACAAGAAGTTTTATGTAATTTGAGCGGAAACTTCTGTGACTTTTGTGATTGATTTGCACACAAAATATTTTTTGAAAACCACTTGACAAACACAAATAGTTTTGATACAATTAATTTGTAAACAAAATAATTAATTCGAAGGAGGCTTTGCATATGTCATTCTATGATTACAGGGTAAAAACAAGAAAAGGTGAGGATCTTGACCTCGCTTCGCTCAAAAACAAGGTCGTTTTGATCGTCAACACCGCCACCGGCTGCGGCTTCACACCGCAGTACAAGGGCTTGGAGGAGCTGTTTGAGAAGTACCACGACAAGGGCTTTGAGATCCTTGATTTTCCGTGCAACCAGTTTGCAAACCAGGCGCCCGAGAGTGATGATCAGATCCACGAATTCTGCACCCTTCGCTATAAAACACAGTTTGATCAGATGAAAAAGATAGACGTCAACGGCGAAAATGAGGATCCGCTGTACACCTTCCTCAAAAAAGAAATGCCCGAGGAAGAGGTCAAGGGCCTCAAGGCAAAGGCGGCAATGAAGGCGGTTTCCAAAATCAGCAAGAGCACCAAGGCGCCGGAGGACATCAAGTGGAACTTTACCAAGTTTTTGGTGGACCGCGAGGGAAAGGTCGTCGGCAGGTATAATCCCACCGTGGAGCCTGAAAAAATCGAAGGCGACATCGCCGCGCTGATCTGATGGACAAGAAGTATGAGCCGCTCCGTCTCAAAAATCAGCTGTGCTTTCCGCTGTATCTCTGCGCCAAGGAGGTGCAGCGGCGGTATGCACCGCTGTTGGACGGGCTGAATTTGACCTACACGCAGTATGTGGTGATGATGTATTTTTGGGAGCACGGCAGCTCCAACGTCAAGACGCTGGGCAGGGCGCTGCTGCTCGACCCGAGCACACTCACACCGCTGCTCAGAAAGCTGGAAGAAAAGGGCTACCTGACGCGCACGCGTTCCAAGGAGGACGAGCGCAATCTGATCGTCGAGCTGACAGACAGAGGCGCCGCTTTGCAGGACGAGGCGCTGGAGGTGCCCGAAAAGATAGGAAAATGCCTCGATTTGAGTGAGGAAGAAGCGGTGCAGTTGTACAGGATTTTGTACAAGGTACTGCAAAATATTGAAAAGGAGTAAATGATATGGCAGTCAAAACATTAACGGAAGCAACCTTCAAGGAAGAAGTTTTACAGGCGGCACAGCCGGTTTTGGTGGATTTTTATGCGGACTGGTGCGGTCCGTGCAGAATGCTCAGACCCACGCTGGAGGCATTGTCGGAGGAGAGAGCGGACGTCAAATTTGCCGCGATCAATATTGACGAAAACCCCGATTTGGCGGACGAGTTCGACATTTCGTCCATTCCCTGTGTGATCCTGTTCAAGGACGGCGCGGAGGCGGACAGAAGCATCGGTCTTGTCCCCAAGGAAGCGCTCGAAGATTTTTTGGGTTAAGACCATGACGGATATTATCATTATCGGCGCAGGTCCTGCCGGTCTCACAGCGGCGATCTATGCGCGGCGCGCTTCCAAGAGCGTGCTGGTGCTGGAGGCTATGAGCTACGGCGGACAGATCATCAACACACCGCATATCGAAAATTACCCGGTCGCGGCGCATATCTCGGGCTTTGATTTTGCCACCAAGGTGTATGAGCAGGCAAAGGCGCTGGGCGCGGAGATCAAGTTTCAAAAGGCGCTTGAGATCCGCGACAACGGCGACACCAAAACCGTCGTGACCGCCAAGGGGGAGTATGAAGCCAAGGCGGTGATCATCGCCACCGGCAGCAAGAACCGTCCGCTCGGCGTGGACGGCGAGAAAAAGCTCGTCGGCAGGGGCATCTCCTACTGCGCCACCTGCGACGGCGCGTTTTTCCGCGGCAAGACCGTGGCGGTCGTCGGCGGCGGCAACACGGCGCTGGAGGATGCGCTCTATATGGCGGATATCGCCGAAAAGGTGTACCTGATCCACCGCCGCGACGCCTTTCGCGGTGAGGAAGCGACAGCCGAAAAGCTCCAAGCGCGCGGCAATGTGGAGTTTGTTTTGAACAGCCAAGTCACCAAGCTCAACGCCGACAAGCGTTTGCAGAGCATCGAAGTGACCGACAAGCAGGGCAATGTGCGCACCTTGGAGGTCAGCGGACTGTTTGTCGCCGTGGGCAGGATCCCCGAGAATCAGCCCTTTGCGCCCCTGATCGAGCTGGACGGCGCAGGCTATGCGGTCGCGGCGGAGAATTGCCGCACCAAAACAAAGGGCATTTTTGTGGCAGGCGACAATCGCGTCAAGGACGTTCGCCAGCTTGTCACCGCGACCGCCGACGGCGCCGTGGCGGCAACCGAAGCGGTGCATTATATCAACAGCTGATTTGAAAAAACGATTATAAAAAAAGCAGCCGGACACGCATGCAACTGTGCGTGTCCGGCTGAATTTTTTTAAGATGTTGAATTAACAATATTTGTTTGAAAGATAATCAATCAACTACCACCAAAAACGTTTAGTTACTATCCGCTTATAGCCCCGCCGTTTATGACGCTTACCTCTCAGCCAATCGCTTCAAAAGGCGGATTGGGTGCAGCGTCACGCTGCCGGGATGTGGTTGAGTTTTTTGGTGAAGCGTTTGAGGCGTTCGTATTTGCCGCCGAGCATGACGGAAAAGGCGTAGGCGGCTGTCGGTATCAGAAGGGGAATGTAGGTCAAAATGTATTGCGACTTGCCCTCAAACAACAGGTGATAGCCAAACGCGCCGAGCAGAACGAGCGGCAGCAGCAGGGTTTCGATGGTGGATCTTTTGCGGATAAACAGCAGATAAATGCCGGCTGCAAACATAATATAAACGATCTGCATATACAAATTGAAGTGCAGCTCCAGCGCCTGTCCCAAGCTCTTGTAGTAGACAGCCTGCGGCAGTCCTCTCATTTGCTCCGAGCTGAGCGCGGTGGTCTTGAACTCATCTGCCTCGGATTCGGTCGGCTGATGATGCTTGACCTTGCTGACCCAAATGCTCTCAAAGGTCGGCTCATTCCACTGGCTGAGGATCTTCTTGCTGAAAAAGTCAGCCGCGTAATCGATCTTGCCGAGCGCATGCAGACGCGTGTCGATGTCCTGCCGCGCCTTTTCGTTGGCATTGTCGATGGAGGCGTTGGGGTCGCCGGTGAATTTCGGCGTCAGATAATAATTGATATAGGTGTCCTTGGCGATGGTGCCGTACCAGCCGGGCGCCATGTAGGACTCGCGCAGACCCATATCGAGATAGAGCGTCTGCGAAACGCCCTCGGCAAAATCGGTGCCGGAGCGCATTTCGTAGTGCTTGATCACCAGCGCATTGGAGCCGAGTGTCGCCGCGATCAGCGCAGCGGCAATGACGGCGCTCTGCCATCTTTTTGCCTTGACGATGTGCACCAACAGTACGATCACAAAGGCGACCAGATAAATCAGGTTGTTGTACTTGACCAGCGTGGAAAACACCAGCAGCGCACCCGACGGATAGATCCAGCGGTACTGACCCGTCTGAAAATACTTGATAAGAAACAGGCTCGCCCAGATCGCACAGCACATGCCGATGATGTTGCCGTAGACAAAGGTGCAGAACAGCACCGGCTGCAAACAGCCTGCCAGCAGCAAAATGGCGATAAACTCAACGCTTTTGCGCTTGAAGAGCAGCTTGGTGATGCGTGCCAGCGCAAGATAGGACGCGCCGACGCAAAGAACGTTGATCACCTGTATCCACATGGAATCGGCGCCGAAGATGCGGTAGATCAGCTCGCTGAACGCCACAAAGCCCAGCTGGAAGGGGTAGAAGTGAAAATAGGAATAGCCGTTGTAGAACGCGCTGTTGTAGAACTGCGTGTAGTTTTGCATGGAGGTGTATTTGCCGTTTGCCGCGTCGGAGGCAGCTTCAAAGAGGTTGTAGCTGTCCGCAGCCGGTACGGAGCGCACGGTCAGCACCCACACCAGTCCTGCAAAGATCACCAGCGACGTCATGGCGATCTCCATGGCTCGTATGTTGACCTTGGCAAAAAAGTCGTAATAACGCCGCAAGAAGAACAGGAACGCCATGAACAGCGCCGTCAGCAGCAGATTCAGCACGACCATGTCGCCTTGGAAGAGGATCTTTTCGTTGATGTATTTTTGCGGATCAATGACGCTTGTTTGAAAGAACGACATCACCGCTATGTAGCCGAACGCCAAAAAGACGAACAGCAGCAGCACGTTGACCACGATGGTTTCGACCATTTGACGTCCGTCAATGGTTTTGACGGTTTTTACGCCGGCGTTGCGCGGCGGCTTTTTGGCGTTTTTGACGCTGCTTGCCGCTTTGCCGGCGTTATTCTGCCGGTTCGGTTTCTTGCTCATGGAACCCCCCTTAGAATTCATCTTTGACGGAGCGCAGGAACAGCTGCTGGATCTCGTCATTGATGCTCGCGTGCTCAAACAGCGCACGGTAAACGGCTCCGACGATCGGCAGATCGACGTTGTGCTCTACGCCGAGCTTGTAGAGCGCCTTGGAGGTCATCACGCCCTCGGCGAGCTTGTCGAATTTTTGACCCTTCGCAAAAGCCTCGCCGTAGCGGCGGTTGTGGCTCCACGGCGAAAAGAGCGTCGCCTCATAGTCGCCCAGATGGCAGAGTCCGAACGCGCTCATTTTGTTGCCGCCGAGCGCTTCGATCAGCCGCGCGATCTCCTGCGCGCCTCTCGCCATCAGTCCGCCCTTGAGCGAGGTGTAGCCCAAGCCGTCGAGAATACCGGCGGCAATGCCGATGACGTTTTTTGCCGCTGCGCCGATCTCGCTGCCGATGAGGTCTTTTCCGATATAAAAGCGGATCAGCTCGCTGGTGAACGCGTTGACAAGACGCTCCTTGACCTCGCGGTTGTTGCTGTCGATCACCATGCAGTTGGGGATGCCCTTGACATAATCCTGCGGATGACCGGGGCCGACCCACACCGCGATCGGCGTTTTGCTCTCGTCCACAAATGCGCCGACGATCTCGCTCAGGCGCTTGCCGGTGGTCGCCTCAACACCCTTCATGCAGAGCACGATGGTCTTGCCCTCGAGCGCATACTGCGCGATCTCCTGAAAATAGGAGCGCAGATATTGCGAAGAAATCGAAATCACGATCACCTCGGCGCGGTTGACCGCGTAGCCCAAATCCGCCGAAACCTCGATCGTCTCGGGAAAAACAAGGTAATCGTTGCAGTGATGTGTTTTCAGTTGAATAAATTCCGGCGCGTCGGGAAGTCCGCAGCTGAGCACGTCGTGACCGATTTTGTCGAGGTACCACGCAATGCAGCTGCCCCATCTGCCGCAGCCCAAAACAGATATTTTCATATAGAATGCTCCTATGGAAGATTATCCGGCTTGCCGTCTAATGGGCGCAAAAAGACCCGCCCGACCGTATGATTTAAATAAATAACCTGCCTACGAGTAGAACAGGTGGGTGCCCGCCTTTGAGCTTCAGGCTCCCTTCTTCCGAAAAGCGGGAGGTCTGCACACCACTCAAAGAGCTAAGCTCCCGATTTAAGAGTTGTAGGGTTATTTTAAAATCATTCACGCATCGGGCAGGCGACAAGCTAACCCATTTGACAGCAGAACCGCTGTTTTTTGATAATATAATTTTACATGTTTTTTGTCCCGAAGTCAAGTGTTTTTGCAAACAGATTAAAAAATATATAAACTTTTAAAAAAGTTCAAAAAAACTGTTGACATTTTACAAGAACCGTGATATGATAGTCTTGTGCTAAAAAAGATTAAGAAAAAGATTTCCTTTCTATGTGCTTGATTACTCCATAAAATTACCTAAAATCCGACGGTTAGCTCCCGTCGGATTTTACGTTAAGTCGGAATTTCAAAAGACGGCGCGATTTTTCTTGAAAAACATCCGCAAACGCGCTATAATGCAATCATATCAATACGAAACCGGAGGAATCGGTGTGAAGAGTTTTGACAGGCTGCCTGCCGCCTTTCAGTGCGACGCGGTGCGCCCTTATTATGATAAGCTTTGCAAAAAAACAGCCTCGCTTGTTGTCAAGCGTATTTTTGATATTGTGGTGGCGCTGGTGATGCTGGTGTTTTTGATTTTGCCGATTTTGGTGATCGCCGTCCTCGTCAAGGCGACTTCACCGGGACACGTCTTTTTCCGTCAGGAGCGTGTCACCACCTACGGACGGCATTTCAGAATCTTTAAGTTCCGCACCATGGTCGAAAACGCCGAGGCGCTCGGCACGCAGGTCACGACCGACAGCGACAGCCGCGTCACCAAGGTAGGCAGAGTCCTGCGCAAATACCGTCTGGACGAGCTCCCCCAAATCTTCAATGTGCTCGGCGGCAGCATGTCCTTTGTGGGCACCAGACCCGAGGTGCCGCGTTATGTAGAGCAGTATCAGCCGGAATATTACGCCACCCTGCTGCTGCCTGCCGGCATCACCTCGCTCGCGTCGATCATGTACAAGGATGAAGAAAAGCTCCTGTCCTCCGCCGAAAACGCCGACCGCGTCTACATGGAGACCGTCCTGCCCGAAAAAATGAAGTATAATCTCAAATACGTCAAACACTTCGGCTTCTTCTCCGACATCGGGCTGATGTTTAAGACGGTGAAAGAGGTCGTTTCTTAGAGATTATTGAGAGTTGAGAGCGCTCAAATTCTTAATTCTTAATTCATAATGCTTAATTGAACGGGAGGAAACGCATCCTCTGCGTCAATTATGCCTTACGCATGACGCATGATGAATCAGCGGCCCCAAAACCGCAGAAATCAAAATTCCCTCCAAATGACGCTTGTATATTTGACAGAAATGATGTATAATAACCATAGGCATATTATTTTGTATGTCTGTGGTTATTTGTTTTTACAATTACTTTTACATTTACGGAAGTGTATTGCGGCACGGTGATGAATATGAAGCTATATTTAAAACGCGACGTCTCGGCGCGTGACGTCGGTTTTGTGATAGTTGACGAGTTGGGACATGAAAAATACAGGGCGGTTTCCGTCAGCACTAAGGTGACAAAGCGCACCAATCTGCTGCTGCTCGACGCGAACGGTCAGTCTGCCGCCAAAATCAGACGGCTGCCGATCGTCGGCACCTACACCTTTGTGATGCGCGTCAAAAAATCGCATATCACCTTTGTGATGGTGCCGGTCAAGGGGGAGATCCTCTCTTATTTCTACGGCAACAACTGGCACGTCAACGGCAATATCGCCGCCAAAAACTTTACCGTGATCGACGTGGACAAAACCGTCATCCTGCATCACCGCAAGCATGCCGACCACTGCACGCTCGAATATTTCGACCGCGACAATGAGCTGTACTGCGTCACGGCGGCGATCTGCGCCAACCTGATCAATACAGTCGAAAAGCCTGTTATCAAGGCAGTGAATATATAATTTATAACCGGAGGGTATTATGGATAAGTTATTGAAGTTATTGTGCAAAAATTCACAGTTTTCTACCGCTGAGCTCGCAGCCATGCTGGGCGAGCCGGAGGATTATATCAAGGCGCAGATCCGCGAATATGAGAACAGCGGCGTCATCAAGGGCTATCAGGCGGTCGTCGATTGGGAGGACCTGCCGGACAGCTATGTGGAGGCGCTGATCGAGCTGAAGGTCACGCCCAAAAAGGAGACGGGCTTTGACGACATCGCCGGCATGTGCATGGCGTTTGAAGAGGTGGAGTCGGTTTATCTCATGGCGGGCGTCTACGACCTGGCGCTGATCGTGCGCGGTCAGACCATGCAGGATATCGCCATGTTTGTGGCAAAAAAGCTTTCCACCATTGACGGCGTGCTGTCCACCGGCACCCACTTTATCATGCGCCGCTACAAGGACAGGGGCATGAATCTTGTCGATTTTGACGAGGAACAAGACGAGAGGAGCTTGATCCTGTGATAGACTATAACAAATACCTCAACAGCAGTATCCGCTCGTTGAGCCCGTCGGGCATCCGCAAGTTTTTTGATATTGCCAACGAAATGGATCACGTGATCTCGCTGAGCATCGGCGAGCCGGATTTTCAGACGCCGTGGCATATCCGCGACGAGGGCATCCGCAGTCTCGAAAAGGGAAAGACCTGGTATTCGCCCAACCGCGGCTTTGCCGACTTGCTGCAGCAGATCGCCAAGTATTACGAAAGACGCTTTTCGCTACCATACACGCCGTCGGAGCAGGTGTTGGTGACCGTCGGCGGCAGCGAGGCGATCGACCTTGCGTTCCGCACGCTCATCGAAAAGGGTGACGAGGTCATCATTCCGCAGCCTGCCTTTGTCTGCTACAATCCGCTTTGCGTGATGGCAGGCGGCACGCCCGTGAATATCAACACCAAAAATGAAGACAACTTCCGTTTGAAGGCGGCTGATTTGGAGGCGGCGATCACGCCCAAAACCAAGCTTTTGGTGCTGCCCTTCCCGAACAACCCGACCGGCGCGATTTTGGAGCGCAAGGATCTGGAGGAGATCGCCGAGGTCGTGAAGCGCCATGATCTGATGGTGCTCTCGGACGAGATCTATTGCGAGCTGACCTACGGCGACAGGAACCATGTTTCCATCGCCTCCATCGACGGCATGTACGAGCGCACGGTCGTCATCAACGGTTTTTCAAAGTCCTACGCCATGACCGGCTGGCGGCTCGGCTATGCGCTCGGACCGGCTCCGATCATTGAGCAGATGACAAAGCTGCACCAGTATGGCATCATGTCCGCGCCGACCACCGCGCAGTACGCCGCGATCGAAGCGCTCAAAAACGGCGACCGCGACGTCCGCCATATGCGCGACGAATACGACATGCGCCGCCGTTTGGTGGTGGACAGCTTCAACGATATGGGACTGCACTGCTTTGAGCCGCTCGGCGCGTTCTATGTGTTCCCCTGCATCCAGTCCACCGGACTCACCTCCGAGGAGTTCTGCACGCGCCTGATCATGGAAAAGCATGTGGCTGTGGTGCCCGGCAACGCCTTCGGCGCCTGCGGCGAGGGCTTTGTGCGTGTGTCCTATTCCTATTCGCTCAAGCATCTAAAGGTCGCGCTTGCGCGTATCCGTGAATTTTTGGAGGATCTTCGCCATGGAAATCAAGCTGAAAGCGCCGGCAAAAATTAATCTTTCGCTCGACGTGCGCGGCAGGCGTCCCGACGGCTATCACGAGCTGGCAACGGTCATGCAAACGGTAGATCTGTATGATACGATCACCCTCACCGATAACGACAGCGGCGAAGTGACCGTCAGCTGCAACTACGAGGGCGTGCCCTGCGACGAGCGCAATATCTGCGTCAAGGCGGCGAACCGCTTTTTTGAGGCGTGCCGTTTGCCCGTTTCCGGCGTACATATCGACATCGACAAAACCATTCCCACGCAGGCAGGTCTTGCCGGCGGCAGCAGTGACGGCGCGGCGGTCATCATGGGACTCAACGCGCTGTTTGATACCAAGCTCACGCCCAAGGAAATGCTCGATATCGGCGAGAGGATCGGCGCCGACGTGCCGTTTTGCATCGAAGGCGGCACCAAGCTGTGCACCGGCATCGGGGCGACCATGCACAAGCTGCCCTCGCTGCACGGTGTACATATCGTGATCTGCAAGCCCGACACGGTCAGCGTGTCCACGGCGGAGGCATATCAAAAGGTCGATGCGCTCGCGCCGCATCCCTGCTATACGGACGAGATGGTCAAGGCGCTCTATAGCCGCGACCTGTTTATGATCACGTCCACGATCTTCAATGATTTTGAATTGGCGCTCCAAATCCCGGAGGTCAATGAGATAAAAAAGCGGATGCTGCAAGCCAAGGCGAACGGCGCCGGCATGTCAGGCTCCGGCTCGGCGGTGTTTGGGGTGTTTGCCTCGGAGAGCCGTGCCAAGAAGTGCCGTGATGCGCTCAAAGCCGATTATCCCGAAACTTTTCTCTGCAAGCCCATCAAAATCGGCTGCTCAATTGAATAAATGACCGACAACCTGCCCATTATTCAAATAGAGAAATATAAGGCAGGTTGTTTTTATGAGATTATGGATAAAATCCGCGTGTGTGGCGTTCGTGCTCACGGTGCTCTATTCGCTGATACCGTTTCAGGCTGCGTGCACCGACATCAGCGGCGAGGTGTTCCGGCTGCATATCCTCGCCAATTCCGACAGCGACGCCGATCAGGCGTTAAAGCTCAAGGTGCGCGACAGCGTGCTCGCCTGTTCCGAAGCGCTCTTTGCGCAGGCAAAATCAAAGGAGGAAGCCGAGTCGCTGACCACGCGGCATTTGCAGGAGCTGGCGCAGGTCGCCGCCGCCACCGTGCGCGAAAACGGCTATGCTTATCCCGTACGCGCGGAGATAAAGAAAATGTTTTTTACCACGCGCCGCTACCAAGCATACACCCTGCCGTCCGGCATGTATGACGCGCTGCGTCTGACTATCGGAGAGGGCAGAGGACACAACTGGTGGTGCGTGATGTTTCCCTCGCTTTGCGTCAACACGAACGGCGAGGGAGACCGCAAAGCAAAAGAAGCGCTGGGCGAGGAGGAATACCGCGTCGTCAGCGAAGAAAAGGAATACAAATTTTTTATCGTGGAACTGTTCGACCGGCTCCGCGGATTGGTGACAGGAGAAAATCATGCTGCGTTTCATACTTGGCAGAAGCGGCTCGGGTAAAACCGCCGCCATACATAACAGAATCAGGGAGTTGGTGCAGAGCGGCGAGGAACAGGTGCTCCTGCTTGTGCCCGACCAAAGCTCCTTTGAAACCGAAAAAGCCTTTTTGGAGGGGCTCGGCGCACGCCTCTGCAAGCGCGTGGAGGTCTTTGGCTTTGACGGCATGTGCCGCTACGTGTTCGCGCAGACGCGCTGCGTCCCGACCAACGTGATCGACAACGGTACGCGTGCGGTTTTGATGAGCATTGCGCTCGATCAGCTCAGCGAAAAGCTGACCCTGCTCCCGTCGCGGCGCAACGGCGCGGTGGCGGATATGCTGCTCGGCACCCTTGCGGAGTGCCGCAAAAACGGCATTTCCAACGACAGGCTGCGCGACGCCGCCGCGCATATCAACGACGAGACGCTCCAAACCAAGCTGCGCGAAACCGCCTTGGTGCTCGATACCTTTGACGCGCTGCTGGCGCAGAGCTATGTGGATCCGCTCGACCATTTGGGGCGGTTAAAAAATATTCTTTTGGAGAATCAAAATCTCTTTAAAAACCGCGTCCTCTTTATCGACTCTTTCAGCGGCTTCACCAAGGTGCAGCTCGAGGTGCTGCGCATCCTGCTTTCGCGCTGCCGTGAGGTCAACATAGCGCTGACCCTTGACCCGCAGGCGAGGCAGCATGATGAGGTGTTCCAAATCTCCCACGCGACGCGCGACGCGCTCACCGAGATGGCAAAGCAGGATTTTGCGGAGATAAAAGCGCCGGTCAAGCTGACCGCGCCCTTGCGGTTTGCGAGCGACGACCTCGCTGCCCTCGAGGAGAATGTGTTTCGCCGTCACGCCGAGCCGCGTGAGGAGGCGCCGAAGGACATTGTCCTTTACCGCGCTGCCGACCTCTACGACGAGTGCGAATTTGTCGCACGGCGCATCAAGCGGCTGGTGATGGAGGAAAGCCTGCGCTACCGTGACATTTCCGTCATCTGCCGCGACAGTCAGCCCTACCGGGGCATTCTCAACGTGATGCTCGAAAAATACGATATACCGTATTTTATGGACAGCCGTCAGGACGTTTCCGTCAAGCCGGCGGTGCGTTTGGTGAACGCCGTCTTTCGCTTGGTGACGGACGGCTTTGCGCGCGAGGATTTTCTTTCGCTGCTCAAAACGGGGTTGACTCAAATTTCCGAAAAAGAAATAAGCGACTTTGAAAACTACATTTACATCTGGAACCTCAGCGGCAAGCGGCTTTGCGAGCCGTTCACGCTCAATCCGAGAGGTTACGCGGAGGAGTTTACCGACGCGGACAAACAGGCGCTCGCGGCTGTGGAAGCGGTGCGCCGACAAATTGCCGCGCCGCTGCTCGCCTTCCGCGAAAACGCCAAGCAAAAAACAGGGCGCGAAATCAGCCTTTTGCTCTGGGAGCTGCTCGAAACACTCAGGGTGCCCGACGCCCTGTCCGCTATGTACGATACGCTCGAACAGACCGAAAAGGGAATGGGCGCCGAGCAAATCCGTGTGTGGAGCCTGCTGATGGACGCGCTCGACAAAACGGTGGCGGCGGTGGGCGATATGCCGCTTTCGCTCGCGCGCTATTATGAGCTGCTGACGATTCAAATTTCTAATATAGAATTTTCGCGCATTCCGCAGACCCTTGACTGTGTGACCGTCACCACTGCGCAGCGTGTGCGCGATACGGGACAGCAGGCGGCATTTTTAATCGGCTGCTGTGACGGCGAGTTTCCGGCGGTGCCGCACGCAGGCGGTTTATTTTCCGATTACGAGATCAAACAGCTGTTGCTCAACGATATCCATATCAGCGACGACTATGCCTATATCGCCAATCTTGAGACCTATATGGCATATTGCGCCATGGCGGCGCCCTCGCACCGTCTCTATCTCAGCTATCCGGCGATGAACATGGAGGGCGAGCGCAAAAAGCCATCGCCGATCATCACCGAAACGCTCAAAATCTTTCCGCGTCTGCGCGTCACCGATGCGCTCGACTACGACCGCCGCTCCGACGCCATGCTTGCGCTGACGCCTGCGTTTGAGGAATACGCGCGTTCTCTCTCCGGCGAAGGCTCCGAGCTGCGCGGCTTGGGCGCGTTTTTCAGCCAAAATCCGCGCTATGCCGCCGGTGCCGAAGCCGTCAGGCGTGCGCTCGACCGTTCGCCGTTTCGCATTGAGCGCCCCGAAAACGCGCGGCTGTTGTTCGGTGAAAACCTGACCGTTTCCGCCTCGCAGGTGGAGCGGTTCAGCAAGTGCCGCTTTTCGTATTTTTGCAATTACGGGCTGCGCGTGCGCGAGCGCCTGAAGGCCGAGATCAATCCCATGGAATACGGCACCATGGTGCATTATATCCTCGAACGCTTCTTTACGGAATATTCCAAAAACGAATATTCCGCTATCACCGACGAGCAGCTGTCCGCCTTTGTCCGCGCCACGGTGCAAGCCTATCTGGAGGGCTATCTCGGCGGCAGCGAGAGCAAGGAGCAGTCGTTTTTGTACCGCCTGGAGGTGCTCTGCGGCAATTTGCGGCTGCTTTTGCGCCATTTGATCGAAGAAATGAAGCAGAGCGACTTTGAGGTCGCCGACTGCGAGCTGAAAATCGGCGGCGACATTCCCGCCTACACGCTGCAGCTCCCGACGGGCGAGAATATCGCCGTCTGCGGCAGCGTGGACAGGGTGGATGTGATGCACACCGACGGCGGCAACTATCTGCGCATTATCGACTACAAAACAGGCGGCAAGACCTTTAAGCTCTCGGATATCCTCTTTGGACTCAACCTCCAAATGCTTCTCTATCTCTGCTCAATCGCGCGAGAGGGCGCACAGCGCTACGGCTCCTTTACGCCTGCCGGTATTCTCTATATGCCGGCGGTGGTGCCGAATATTATCGCCGACGGCTTGGACGACGACGCGGTGCAGAAGAAGATCAGCGACAGCTTCAAAATGAACGGCCTGCTGCTTGACGACGTGCGTGTCATCAAGGGCATGGACAAAACCGAGGGCGCCAAATACATTCCCGTCAAAATAAAAAACGGCGCCGCCGTCAAGTCCGACAGCTTGGCAACACTGGCACAGTTCGGACAGATATTTCAAAAGCTCAACGACACCGTCGCCGGCATGGGTGAAAAGCTCTTCGGCGGCGACATCGCCGCGGTACCGCTGGGAGGCGGCACGGACGCGTGCCAATACTGTCCCTATGACAGCGTTTGCGGCTACCGGCGCAGTGACCCGGTCACGGTGTTCGGCGTCAAAAACGACGAGGTGTTTGAACAGCTCGAAAAGGAACAGAACGGAGGTGAGCGGTAATGCCGCGTGAATGGACAGAACAACAGCGCCACGCCATCACGGCGCAGGGCGGCTCTATTTTGGTTTCGGCGGCAGCCGGATCGGGAAAGACGGCTGTGCTGGTGGAGCGCGTGATACGCATGATAACCGCCGCCGACCGTCCGGTGGACGCGGACAGGCTGCTCGTCGTGACCTTTACGCGCGACGCGGCAGCCGAAATGAAGCAGCGCATCGCGCAGACGCTCGCCGATTTGCTGCGCGACGACCCGTTTAATCCGCAGCTGCTGCGCCAAAGCAAGCTGCTCTACACCGCGACCATCTGCACCATCGACAGCTTTTGCGGCGACTTGGTCAAGGAGTATTTTCACACCCTCGGCGTGTCCGCCGACTACCGCATCGCCGATCAAAGCGAGCTGGAGCTGCTCAAGGCGGCGGCGATGGACAGCGCCATGGAGGATTTTTACAACGCGGACAACGGCGGTTTTTCGGAATTGCTCGACGCGTTTTCGGGCAAGGGCGGCGACAAAAACCTCCGCGACACCGTGCTCAAGATCCACAGCTTTCTCGAAACCCAGCCGTTTCCGGACAAGTGGCTCGACGATATGCTGCAAAGCTACGGGGAGCGCCGTGTTGCCGCCTCGCTCTGGGGCAAAATCATGATAGATTATGCGGTGCCGGCTGCGGCGCACTGCGTCAATCTCTGTGAAAACTCCATGCGGCAGCTTCAGGACGAGGACGAAAAGCTGCGCGAAAAGCTGGCGCCGGTGATAGAGGACGATCTGGTGTATTTTCAGCGCTTGCAGGAAAAGCTCCTCGGCGACAGCTGGGACGCGATCGTCTCCGCCGTGCAGGGCTACACCGCCAAGATGCTTCGTGCGCCGAGAGGCTACACGGAACACCCGATAAAGCTGGCGGTCGCCGCCAACCGCAATCATGTGAAGGACACCGTCAAGCGACTGCAAAAATATTTTTGCCGCACCGAGGAAGAGGCGCACAGCGAATTTGCGGAGCTGCAGGGGCTGGTGCGCGTGCTCTTTGACCTGACGCGGCATTATATCGAGCGGCTGGACGAGCTGAAGCACCGCAAAAATGTACTGACCTTTTCGGATATCGAGCTGCTCGCCGTCCGCCTGCTTGCCAATCCCGACGGCGACGGCTACCAAAAAACCGCGCAGGGCGAGGAGATCTCGCGCCGCTATGACGCGGTGATCGTGGATGAGTTTCAGGACGTCAACGACGTGCAGAATCTGATCTTCAACTGCGTGTCGCAAAACGAAGAAAACCTCTTTACCGTCGGCGATGTCAAGCAGTGTATTTACGGCTTCCGTCAGGCAAAGCCGCAGATTTTTGTGGACAGAAAGGAGCACTATGCGCGCTACAGTCCCGAATCGCCGGAGTTTCCTGCCACCATTATTCTCGACAAGAATTTTAGAAGCCGCGCCGAGGTATGCGATTCGGTGAATTTCATCTTTTCGCGCCTGATGACCAAAGAGACCGCGCAGATGGACTACACCGCCGACGAATACCTGCATGTCGGCTTTCCCTACACGCATGCGGACGGCTGTGAGACCGAGCTGACATTGATCGACAGCGCCGCCTTTGCAGACGTGGATAAGATCGAGCTGGAAGCGGCGTATATCGCGCGGCGTATCCGTTCCATTATGGCGTCCGACTTCTTGGTGACAGACGGCAACGAGCGCCGCCGTCCGACCTACGGCGATTTTGCGGTCATGCTGCGCAGTGCCAAAAACAGCGCGGCGGTGATCGTCAAAAAGCTGATAGAGTGCGGTATCCCTGCCTACAGCGAGGAAAAGGAAAGCGCGTTTGAGACCTTGGAGGTCAAGATCATGCTCAACCTGCTGCGCGTTATCGACAATCCTGCGCAGGATATTCCCTTGCTGTCGGTGCTGTGCAGTCCGGTCTACGGCTTTACGCCCGACGAGCTGGCGCAGATCCGCGCCCAAAGCCGCCGCACCTCGCTGTATGCCGCCTTGGAGCAGGCACAGCAGCAGAGCGGCAAGGCGCATGCGTTTTTGCGGCAGCTTGCCGCGCTGCGTGCCTGCGCGTGTGTGACGACCGTGGATGAGCTGATCGGCAGGGTTCTGGAGCAGACCTCGCTGGGCGCCGTGACCTGTGCCGTCAGCGGCGGCGAAACGCCGATGAAAAACCTGAACCTGCTGCGCCACTTTGCGCGCGGCTACGAAGCCGGCGGGGGCAAAACGCTCTCGGATTTCGTCTGGTATATCGACCGCCTGCTCGACAACGGCGTTGAGCTTCCGTCCGCTTCCGGCGGCGACGCGGACACACTCAACGGCGTGCGCGTCCTCAGCGTGCACAAGTCCAAGGGCTTGGAATATCCGTTTTGCTTCTTGGCAGGTACCGCCAAGCGCTTCAACAAAATGGACTTGAATGCGGATATATTAATAGATAACGTCGCCGGACTGGGCATTCGCCGCAAGGTCGGCGTCTGCCGCTACAACACCCTGCCGCGCCTTGCGGTTGAGATTGAGATTGAGCGCAATGAGCTGGCGGAGGAGCTGCGGATCCTATATGTCGCCCTCACGCGTGCACGTGAAAAGCTGATGATCGTCGGCGCGCTTGCCAACGCAGAAAAATATATCGGCGACATGGCGTCACAGCTGATGTTCGATACGATTATCGACCCCTACACCGTTACAGGCGCCAAAAAGCCGCTCGACTGGCTGACGCTCTGTGCGCTGGTGAATCCGTCCTCGCGCAAGGATATGCTGCGCGGTTCGGAACAGATCACGCTGCGCGAAGCCTATCCCACATGGCGGTTTTCGCTGATAAACGATCCGGAGCAGCTGGCTTTGACCCGTCAGGACGAGGAGCTGCTGCGCGTGACCGATACGCCCTCAGTCACCGAAACGGACTACGCCGCTATGCTGAGCTGGAACCTTTCTTATCAATATCCGCACGCAGCCGCCGTCGGTCTGCCGCAAAAGGTCAGCGCCTCGCAGATCGCTCATCAGGCAGGCAGCGACTACTTTGAGCGCATCGTCGCCAAGCCCGGCTTTCTCAGCCGCGACCGCAGCACGGCGGTCGAGCGCGGCTCGGCACACCATCTCTTCCTACAATACTGTGATTTTGAAAAAGCGCGCAAAGATATTGCCGCCGAGATTGAACGACTGCTCACAGAAGGCGCGCTCAGCGACACACAGGCGGAGCTGATTGACCGCGCCGCTCTCTCAAAGCTGCTGCAAGCACCGCTCTTTGACCGTGTGACGGCGTCTCCGAAAATCTACCGCGAGGAGCGCTTCACCGTCAAGATCCGTCCTTCGCTGGTGGATGAGACCTATCCCGACAGCGGCGACGCGATCGTCATGCAGGGCGCTGTTGACCTCGCCTTTGAAGAGAACGGCAAGCTGGTGATCGTCGATTACAAAACCGACCGTGTGCGCGAGATCGGCAAGCTCGCCGTGCTCTACCGCAAGCAGCTGTTGCTCTACAAAGAGGCGCTGCGCCGCTCCATGGAGCAGGAGGTCGGCGAATGCCTGATCTGTTCGCTTGCACTCAACGACGTCATATCGGTGGAATAAAGAACAACGCAAAAAAAGCGCCGGGAAACCGACGCTTTTTTTAATAGAAGATTAAGAAGATTTTTTATGACCCAAACTCAGCGATAGCACGCTGCATGGCGGTAACATCCAAAACGGATACGGTGCCGTCGCCGTCAAAATCGGCGATCTTGACCTGCTTGGGGTCGTCCATGTCGATAATAGCGCTGCCGTCGTCATTCTTGAACTCTGCAAGATGCCGCTGCAAAATGGTGGCGTCCTGCACATCCACCTTGCCGTCTTTGTTGAGGTCGCCGACCAGCACGTCCTCCGGCTCCTCCTCAGGCGTGTAGAGCACCACGACCGCGCCTGCCTTGACGGTGCCGCTCAGCTTGCCGCCCGTAACGGTGAACGCTGTGCCGGTGACCTGATCGGTGTATTCGCCGTCAGCCAGATTGGTGGCGGTGTTGATCGTGTTGTCGGAGTCGGAAACGCTCACGAGCACGGCGCCCTTGGTGCCTCTTTCGATCATGGTGACCTTTTGTCTCACCACGTCCACCAGGTTCTTGCCCTCGCCGACCATCGCGTTGCGGAACTTGTTGACAGCGGCAACCTCGTCGCTGTAGTAGTTGCCGTCGCCGGCGATGCCGATGGTGTTGTCGCCCCATTTTTGGTTGAAGTTCTGGGTGGTGGTGCCGCCCTCAATGCGGGCGCCGCTGCCCTGCGGACGGGCATAGAACAGGGGAGTGGTGTCGCCCTGCGCACAGATGACCGCCCAGCCGCGCTTGATGTCGTCGTTGGTCGTGGTGTACCAGGAGCTGAATTGGTTGTTGGCAGGCACGTCGTCGGTGCAGTAGGTGTCGTGGGATTCGACCCAAGTCACCAGCTTGCTGTCCTCCACACCGGTCAGACGGTAATTCTTTGCGGTGGCAGAGGTGAGCTTTTGCTTGGAGAGCGCCGCTCTGAGGTTGGTGCCGTAGCCCTCTGCGGTGATTTTCATCAGCTTGGCGTAGTCCGCCGCCCTGTCCGCGCCGAGCAAAATCTCGCCGTACTGGAATTCCGCGTCATTGTCGAGGACCGTCGGCCAGAAGTTGCCGCCGAAGCCCGGGTCGTCGGGCAGTTCGATGTGCTTTGCCGCGTCAAAACGGAAGCCGTCGGCGCCGTCGGCGAGCACGCGGTTGGTGTAGTCCACGATCATCTGCTGTACCTTTTCGTTCTGGGTGTTCAGATCCCAAAGACCGGTCAGATGACCCTGTGTGACCTGCTCGCGGTTTGACCAGTCGGTAATCTGCAGCACCTTGTGGAAGGTGTTGTTGCCGGCAACGCTCTTGATGGTGGAAGAGATCTGGTTGTATTCGGAGGTGCAGTGGTTGGAGACGATGTCCGCGACCACCTTGATGCCGAGCTTATGCGCTTCTACACACAGCTCCTTGAACTCGTCCTCGGTGCCGAGCATGTAGTTGCCGATGGTGTAGTCGGTGGGCTGATACTGATACCACCAGTTACCGCTGTCGTTGCCGCTGCTCTTGAGGGCGTCCTTTTTGGTTTTCGGTTCTCTGACCTTGTTGACGGGTGAGGTCTGTACCGCCTTGAAGCCTGCCTGTGCGATTTGCGGAAGGTTTTCCTTGATGGTATTAAAGCTCCATGTCCAGCAGTGCAAAATCGCGCCGTCCTCGATTTTTTCGGGGAGACCATAGGAAGCGCCGGTGCTTGCCTGCTCTGCGGGAGCTGCCTGTGCGGTCGCGGCGAACGCTGCGGAGCCGAACGCCATCACACCTGCCAACACTAAGGAAAATCTGCGGGTGAAAGATTTTTTCATAGCTTTCTCCTTTTTATTTTGTTTTAATCTGTAGGTCTGTCGCGCTCGATACGCGCCAAATCATTGCTTATTCGTTTGCGCACGCGTGCGTCGAGGATGAGGATGATCAGGCTGGAAACGCCCTCATAGATCAGCGAAACGCCGAAAAATACCACCACCGATTGGGGAATGACGGTGTAGAATACGATGCAGAGAATACCGAGCAGCACGCCGATGATCGCGGCGATCAAAAAGATGTTCCAGCGCGGAAAGCCCAAATAACGGAGGTTGACGGCGCGTTTGATATTGACAAGCGCGTCAATCAGCAGCACGCCGCCGATGGCGTAGAACAAAATCTGCTGCATCAAGTCCTGCACGACCAGCGAGAAAACACCCAAGCCGATCGCGATGACGCCTGTGGCAAGCTCCAAAAAGAGGTTTTCGTCGGCGTCCTTGTTAATAAAAAAGACGATAATGTTGATCACGCCGTAGATCAGCATGATCACGCCGAACACATCGTTGATGCCGTTGGCGACAGCCTGCGATTTGATCACCATAAACACGCCCAGCACGATGTAGGCGATGGACGCGATCACAAAGTTGCCGAGAATGGCGCGTTTGTTGGGTCTTGGTTTTTCGGGCATAGCGGTTCCTCCTCAGTTGATTCGTTTGTCGCAGAAGCCGCACATCTGCATACCGAGCTTGCGATAGCTCAAATGCGGCAGATACGGCTCGCTTTGGGTGATGCATTTGGGATTGTCGCAGCAGTGCTCGCTCAGCTCCGTCTCACGCTCTTTGATCATAAAGTCCTCGTCCTGCAAAAGCAGCAAAATCAGCGCCATTCTGCCGAACATGCCGTATTGCGCCTGCTTGAAGTAGAGCGCACGCGGGTCGTCGTCGATGTCAACGGTGATCTCGTTGACGCGCGGCAGGGGGTGGAGGATGATCATATCCTCTCTTGCGCGGTCAAGCTTTTCACGGTCGAGCACGAACACATATTTTTGCGCCTCATATTCCGCCTCGCTCAAAAAGCGCTCGCGCTGGATGCGGGTCATATAGAGCACATCGAGGTCGGTGATCGCCTCCGCCAGATTGTGCGAGATCTCATAGGGGCAGCCGTTCTTTTCGAGAATGTCGATGATATACAGCGGCACGCCCAGCTTTTTTGTGGAGATCAGCACAAAGGAGTTGCCTTCGTATTTGGCAAGAGTTTTAATCAAAGAATGGACGGTCCTGCCGTTGAGCAGGTCGCCGCACACGCCGATCTTCATATGGTCGAGCCTGCCCTTTTCGCAGCTCAGCGTCACGATGTCGGTGAGCGTTTGGGTGGGGTGCAGATGACCGCCGTCGCCGCAGTTGATCAGCGGCACCTGTGAATAGAGAGAGGCCGCCATCGCCGTGCCCTCGATCGGGTGCCGCATGGCGATAATGTCGGCATAGCCGCTGATGACGGAAACGGTGTCCTTGAGGCTCTCGCCCTTGGCTACCGAGGAGTTCATGGGATTGTCAAAGCCGATGGTGCGGCCGCCGAGCTTGAGCATCGCGGTCTGAAAGGACATTTGCGTGCGCGTGCTCGGCTCATAAAAGAGCGTCGCCAAAATCTTTCCGTCGCAGGCGTGGCGGTAGTCGGCAGGACTCTGCATGATTTTGCGTGCCTTGCGGATCAGCTTGTCGATCTGTGTCACACTCAGCGCTTCGAGGTCGATCAGGTTTTTATTCAACATGGTTTCACTACCTTCGCTATTTTCTTAATTGTATCAAATTCTGTATGAAATTTATTTCGAAAAAAGAAAATAATTAAAATAAAACCACAAATTTTTTCCGATAAAAAAGGCAATACCGCATCGTTTCACCGAAGGCGGTATTGCCGAAAAATCTGACCGTGTGCAAAGGGTCCTCACAGCTTAAAATCCTCCGCCGTGAAGCTGCCGCTCAGCGAGACCGACGCCGGCACGCGCTGCAGCGGATCGTAGGAGAACGACCGGCACTTTCCGTCCCGGATCGCCTTGCCCTTGGTGCAGACAGGCGTGCTGCCTGTCAGGTCGGCGTGCTCGCAGTAGGAGCAGTCGGTTGCGATATTTTTTCCAAAAAGCTTGTATTTCATGCAATCACCTCGTATAATATTACTATAACACATTTTGACGCGTCTTTCAATCATTTTTTTACGGAGTGAGCAGCTATGACACAATTTCAGTCAGCGACCATGCGCCTGCACAACGCAGACACGGTACCCTACTTGACTTATCGTTCTTTTGAAGAAATAAACTTTATTCGCCACGCCTTTTCCACCCGGTTGGGCGGTGTGTCCGAGGGCGAGTTTTCGACCATGAATCTGGCGTTCAACCGCGGAGACGATCCGGCGCGCGTCACCGAGAACTACCGCCGTTTTTGCCAAAGCGCCGGCTTTGATTTTGACAGTCTGGTCGCCTCGGCGCAGGATCACCACACCTTTGTCCGCGCGGTCACGGCAGCCGAGAAGGGCATCGGCATCACCAAGCCGCGCGATCTGGAGAGCGTGGACGCGCTGATCACCAACGAGCCGGGCGTGACGCTGGTGACCTACTACGCCGACTGTACGCCGCTCTTTTTTGTCGATACAGAGAACCGCGCCGTCGGCTTGGCGCACGCAGGCTGGCGCGGCACCGTGGGCAGGATCGGTCAAAAAGTCGTGGAGAAGATGACGGCGCTCTACGGCACCGATCCGGCAAATATCCGCGCGGCGGTGGGACCCGCGATCTCGGTCTGCTGCTATGAGGTCGATGAGCCCTGTGCAGCGCACTTCCTCTCTCTTGACGGTCTTGACAGCGACCGCTTTGTGTTCCCAAAGCAGGGCGGCAAATTCATGGTGGACTTGCTTGAGACAAACCGTCAGATCTTGACGGCGGCAGGCATTCCGGCGGAGAATATCACCGTTTCCGACCTCTGCACCAACTGCAACAGCGACCTGCTCTGGAGCCACCGCGCCACCAAGGGACACCGCGGTACGATGTGTGCGTTTTTGTGCATCAAATAATACAAACGTTTTTTCGAAACGCGCTTGCAAATCTCGAATAAACGTGCTATAATTTTGTTGACTAAGATAGAGAAAAGAGAAGCACAATGGCTAATGATAAAATAATCGTCAGAGGTGCCAAGGAGCACAACCTGAAAAATATCACCGTGGAGCTGCCGCGCAACAAGCTCGTCGTCATCACGGGCTTGTCCGGCTCCGGCAAAAGCTCACTGGCGTTCGACACGATCTACGCCGAGGGTCAGCGCCGCTATGTGGAGAGCCTGTCCAGCTATGCGCGCATGTTTTTGGGACAGATGGACAAGCCGAACGTGGAGAGCATCGAGGGGCTTTCGCCGGCTATCTCCATCGACCAAAAGACCACCTCCAAAAATCCGCGTTCCACCGTGGGCACCGTCACCGAGATCTATGACTACCTGCGTCTGCTCTATGCCCGTATCGGCGTGCCGCACTGCACGGTTTGCGGCAGAGAGATCCGCCAGCAGACCGTTGACCAGATTGTGGACAAGGTGCTGGCGTATGAGGCAGGCAGCAAGATCCAGCTGCTTGCGCCCGTTGTGCGCGGCAGAAAGGGCGAACACCAAAAGGTGCTCGACAGCGCGCGCAAGTCGGGCTTTGCGCGTGTGCGCGTGGACGGGATCACCTATGATCTGTCCGAAAAAATTCCGATAGAGAAAAATAAAAAGCACAATATCGAGGTTGTCGTCGATCGTCTTGTCATCAAGCCGGACATCGCCTCGCGCCTGTCCGACAGCATCGAGACCGCCTCCAAGCTCAGCGGCGGTCTGGTGATGGTGAGCTTTGTCGGCGGCGAGGACGTCGTTTTTTCGCAGAAATACGCCTGCCCGGAGCACGGCGTGAGCATAGAGGATCTGACGCCGCGCATGTTCTCGTTCAACAATCCGTTCGGCGCCTGCCCCAAGTGCACGGGCTTGGGCGTTTTCCTCAAGATCGACGAGAACAAGATTATTCCCGACCGCGAAAAGAGCATTGCACAAAACGGCATCAAGGGCAGCGGCTGGGCGATGGAGGGCAGCCAGATCGCCGCCATGTATATGGAGGCGCTGGCGCGGCGCTACAAATTCTCGCTCACCGAGCCGATCAAGAACATTCCGGACAGCGTGCTGCACAAGATCCTCTACGGCACCGGCGGCGAAAAGCTGACAATCCACCGTCAGTCCGCCTACGGCAGCGGCACCTATGAGCGCGAATTTGAGGGCGTCATCACCAATCTTGACCGCCGCTATCACGAGAGCAGCTCCAACTGGGTCAGGGATGAGATCCGCAGCTATATGACCGAGATCCCCTGCGACGCCTGTCACGGCGAGCGGCTTTCGCGCGAGAGCCTTGCCGTCACGGTCGGCGGCGTGAATATCTCCGATTTTTGCAAGATGTCGGTCGTGGACGCGATCAAATTCGTCAAGGGCTTGAAGCTGACCGAAAAGGAAGCCGTCATCGGTGAGGAGATCATCAAGGAGATCATCGAGCGCCTGAACTTTCTCCAAAGCGTCGGCTTGGGCTATCTGACCCTATCGCGCTCCTCGGGCACCCTTTCGGGCGGCGAGAGCCAGCGCATCCGTCTGGCGACGCAGATCGGCAGCTCGCTGATGGGCGTGCTCTATATCCTCGACGAGCCGAGCATCGGCCTGCACCAGCGCGACAACGAAAAGCTGCTCGGCACGCTCAAACGCCTGCGCGACCTCGGCAACACCGTGATCGTGGTGGAGCATGACGAGGAGACGATGTACGCCGCCGATACGATCATAGACGTGGGTCCCGGCGCCGGCATTCACGGCGGACAGATCGTCTGCACCGGCGACGTGGAGACCATCAAGGCGTGTGAAGAATCCGTCACCGGACAATATCTCAGCGGCAAGCGCCGCGTGCCGGTCCCCGAAAAGCGGCGCAAGGGCAACGGCTTCTTTTTGGAGATCCGGGGCGCAACAGAGAATAATCTCAAAAACATCAACGTCAAGATCCCGCTCGGCGAGCTGGTTTGCGTCACCGGCGTTTCCGGCTCGGGCAAAAGCTCGCTCATCAACGAGGTGCTCTACAAAACCCTTGCGCGCGAGCTGAACCGCGCCAAGACCATCTCCGGCAAGTACAAAGAGCTGCTCGGCTTGGAGCATTTGGACAAGGTGATTGAAATCGACCAAAGCCCCATCGGGCGCACGCCGCGTTCCAATCCGGCGACCTACACCGGCGTGTTCAACGACATCCGCGCTCTCTTTGCCGAGACGCAGGACGCCAAAATGCGCGGCTACGGTCAGGGACGCTTTTCCTTCAACGTCAAGGGCGGCAGGTGCGAGGCGTGTCAGGGCGACGGCATCATCAAAATCGAAATGCACTTCCTCTCCGACGTCTATGTGCCCTGCGAGGTCTGCAAGGGCAAGCGCTACAACCGCGAGACGCTGGAGGTCAAATACAAGGGAAAGTCCATCAACGACGTGCTGGAGATGAGCGTGGAGGAGGGGATGGAATTCTTTGCCAATATCCCCAAGATCCACCGCAAGCTCAAAACGCTCTTTGAGGTCGGCTTGGGTTACGTCAAGCTCGGTCAGCCTGCCACCACGCTTTCCGGCGGCGAGGCGCAGCGCGTCAAGCTCGCCACGGAGCTGAGCAAGCGCAGCACCGGCAAGACAATCTATATCCTCGACGAGCCGACCACCGGTTTGCATATCGCCGACGTGCATCGTCTGGTGGATGTTTTGCAGCTTTTGGTCGAGGGAGGCAACACCGTGGTGGTGATCGAGCACAACCTCGACCTGATAAAAACAGCCGACCACATCATCGACCTCGGACCAGAGGGCGGCGACATGGGCGGCAGGGTGATCGCGCAGGGAACACCCGAAGAGGTGGCGCGCAATCCAAAATCCTTTACGGGCATATATTTGAAGCCCTTGCTAAAAGCAAAGTGATCAGCGATAGAATACGCCGGCGCCGTCCATTGGTTGACGGCATTTGCCGCAGCGGTAGCGCTCGGGATGGTCGATCAGCGCCGAGCGCTTGTAGCGTTCATAGACAGCCCCGCAGCGCGGACAGACCACACGGTAGCGTGCCTGCTGTACCAGCCCCTGCGGCAGCTCGTCTTTTTCGGCTGTGCGCGTGATTTGATAGCCGTAGGCGGCGTTGACGCGTTCGGCGAGCGCCTTCCACTTGCCTGTGTGCTGCATGCAGCCGCGGCAGGAGTGAAGCAGCTCGTGATGCAGCGTTTCCTTCAGCAGCTTTTCGGGCATGCTCTCGTCGAGCAGCGGTGCGGCGATCTCGACGGTGTAGCGGTCACCCTGCTTTTTGCACACGCCCAGCCGCGTTTTGGCTCTGGTGTTGACCGCAAAGGTGATGTTTTGCGCGTAGCGGATGTGCAGGCGGTCAAGCTCGCGCATGCACTGCGCCGCATAAGCGGATAAATCTCGCATCGTTTTCTCCTTTGTTGCATAGAATGAAAAGGGCGCCTCTGCACAACAGAATATTTTTGAGGTGCCCAAAAGAAAATTTATTTTTGGTATTGACAGATTGCCGGTTTGATGGTATAATAGCAACTGTTGTGAACGGCGACATAGCCAAGTGGTAAGGCACGAGTCTGCAAAACTCTGATGCGGCGGTTCAAATCCGCCTGTCGCCTCCAAAAGCCCCCCGTAGCGGAAACGCTTCGGGGGTTATTCTTGTTTAGGAGCTTTTGTTATGAAAAGGATCTATTTGGCGTCGCCGTTTTTTAATGCATACGAGCTGTCCTGTGTGCAGCGTGCCGAGGCGATTTTGCAGGCACGCGGCTTTGAGGTGTTCAGTCCGCGTCTGCATGAGGTGCGCGACCCGGCGGTCGTGGGCATGGCGGAGTGGTCGCGCGAGACCTTCCGCAGCGACCGCGATAATATCGACCTCTCGGACTTGGTCGTCATGCTCTATCACGGCGCCTACAGCGACAGCGGCACCGCTTGGGAGGCAGGCTACGCCTGCGGTACCGGCAAGCCGGTGGTGGCGGTGCATGTCGGCAGGGGAGACGGCGGCTCCAACCTGATGATACACGAGAGCGCCGTCACAAATATTTCTTTGGAAGAATTATCTTCCTACGACTTCGACAGCCTGCCGCACACCGACTACCAAGGCAAGATGCTGTAGCACACCTCAAAAAATCAGGTTTTGATACTTGATCAAATAGATCACAAACAGGTGCACGGGATAAAACAGATAGAAGGCGTATTTCAGCCCGACGCTTTTGATAAAGCCGCGTTTGCCGTTATAGAGCGAGATCGGCACAAACGACACCAGCACCATCCAGTGACGCGACAGCAAAAACGACGTCAGCGGACGGAACACCTCGTTGCGGCGCAGGGCGTAGAGCAGCAGAATAAAGATATAGCCGTAGACCCCGTAGTCGCTCTTGACAACGAGTGTGAGCAGCGCGAACGCGAGCAAAACAAGGAAGGGCAGCACCGGTTTTTTGCTGAGCCACTGCATGGCGCAAAGCGCCAGATAGCCGAGCAGCAGGGTGAAAAACACGTTTTGACCTTGATACAGCAGATGGCCGCTGTGCACCAGATCCCACGGGATCTCCGAGATCAGCGCGCAAAAAAACAGGCTCAGCCCATAGCGTATCTTGTTGCGCGTGTGCAAAAAGCCCTCCACCAGCAAAAATGCAAAAATCGGAAACGCGATCCTTCCGATGAGCCGCATCAGCCCCTGCAGCGTCAGGCTAAAGCCGCCTATCTCTATCACATTGATAAACTGCGGCATCAAATGCGAGCCAATGTGGTCGATCAGCATGGCGACCACCGCGATCAGCTTGAGCATGCTGCCGCTGAGGATCTTCCATTTTTCGGGAAACAAGCGTAATTCTTTCATCATCCACCTCTTTGAACAAGGCACTGTCGGTTTGACAGTGCCTTGCGTGCATTCTACTAAAACTAACGTGTTTGCGTTTTTTTGTATTTGCGTTATTTCTTCTTTCTGTACACCTATTTTGTGTACATCTTCTCATCAATGTGTTCGTTCTTGCGCATAAACTTGATAACGAACAGCACGCCGAGGGTCAGCGCGATTCCGATCGGGAGCGAGATGTACCACTGCTGCACAAAGCCTGCGATGATGTAGGTGACAAACGAAATGCCTGCAACGGTCAGCGCGTAGGGCAGCTGTGTGGAAACGTGGTTGATGTGGTTGCACTGGGCGCCTGCCGAGGACATGATGGTGGTGTCGGAGATGGGCGAGCAGTGGTCGCCGCAGACAGCGCCTGCCAGACAAGCGGAAATGCCGATGATCTGCATCTGGGGATTGCCGTTGAAGATCGGCAGCACGATCGGGATCAGAATGCCGAAGGTGCCCCAGGAGGTGCCGGTGGAGAAGGCGAGGAACACCGCTACGAGGAAGATGATCGCGGGCAGGAAGTTGGTCAGCGCACCGGCTCCCTGCATGACGGACTGCACAAATTCATCGGAGCCGAGCATGTTGGTGATGCCCTTGAGGGTGGTGGCAAAGGTGAGGATCAAAATGGGGGGCACCATGGCGGCAAAGCCCTTGGGCGCCTGTTCCATAGCCGCCTTGAAGGTGATGATCTTGCGGAGCATCAGATAGACGATGGTGAATACCAGCGAAATGGAGCCTGCCCACGGCAGCGCAACGGTGGCGTCGGTGTTCGCAAAGGCATTGATGAAGTTCATGTAGCTGTCCGGCTGGGAACCGTCGAGGAAGCCGCCGTTGTAGATCAGCGCAAAAACAGAGGTGAAGATCAGCACCAGAACGGGCAGGATCAGGTCGATGACCTTGCCGTTGGGATGGACCTCCTCGTTGGCAAGCTCCTGGTCAACGCGCTCGCCGGTGGTGTAGAGGTCGTTCTTGTATTTGGCGTTGTATTCGTGCATCGCCATGGAGCCGTAGTCAAAGCCCATGACGCAGATGGCGATAATGAACACAAAGGTCAGGATCGAATAGAAATTAAAGGGGATCGCACTGATAAAGAGCTGGATGCCCTTGCCCTCAAAGCCCTTGACCTTGCCGGCATAATCCGAAACAGCGGCAGCCCAAGAGGAGACCGGGGCGATCATGCAGACCGGCGCGGCGGTCGCGTCGATCAGATAGGACAGCTTGGCGCGAGAGATCTTGTGACCGTCGGTGACGGGGCGCATCACGGAGCCGACCGTCAGGCAGTTGAAATAGTCGTCGATAAAAATCAGCACGCCCAGCACAAAGGTGGCGAGCATGGCGCCGGTGCGCGTTTTGATGTGTGCGGCAGCCCAGCGTCCGAACGCCTGCGAACCGCCTGCCTTGTTGACGAGCGCCACGATGATGCCCAGCTCGACCAAAAAGATGAACACGCCCGCGTTGCCGCTGACAGCGCCGATCAGACCGGAGCCTTCCTCCGAGGAGCCGATGATGGTGTTGATGGTTTGCAGCGGATGAAACGACGTGGCAAGCAGTGCGCCGATCAGGGTACCGAAGATGAGCGATGAATACACCTCTTTGGTGATCAGCGCCAAGCCGATAGCCAGAACCGGCGGCAGCAGCGACCAGATGGTGCCGGTCTCCACGCCGGTGGTTGCCGCGATGACCAACAGCGTCACGGTGACGGCGAGGTACGCGATCAACACGATTTTCTTAACGTTTGACATTGTTCTTTCCTCCAAAATAAAAATGCCGCGGAGAACCCACGGCTTGTTGACAAAATCCGAATAGCACTCCGCAAAATGCGACAGTACAGCGCATGTTCTGCGCTGTCCCAGCAGATGGCAGCCGGAAAACCGCCAAGCGCTTCGGCGGCATTTCCTTTCGTCCACGGCGTTTCCGCGCCGGTATGTGGACTACTGATAAATACCGCGCCTCTATCTCAGGAACTATTATAGACATTTTGTGCGGAAACGTCAATAGTTTTTTGTAAAATTTCATCAAAAGCAGTCGAAAACAACTATCTTTTCGGCAGATAATAAAGAAAACTGCGGCAAGGCATATTTGCCGCACCGCAGTTTGTCTGTTATTTGTCGGCGATCGCAATATCAATATTGCCGAGTCCGGTCTTGATCTCGCATTTGCCGCCTGTCGCCGTCTGCGGCACGCGTACGGTGCCGGTCGCCGTGTCCGTGACAAAAACCTTGTCGCTGAGCAGCGTTCCTTTCACGTTGCCGGTGCTCGTTTTGAGCGACAGGCTTTCCGCGTCGCAGCCGTTGAGGTGAATGTTGCCGGTGCTTGTGTCGGCGGTCAGCTGACCGCGGCAGATGACCGCGTTCAGCCGGATGTTGCCGGTGGAAGTGGCGAGAGACGCACGTTCTGCTTCAACGCCGGTCAGCTCGAGATTGCCGGCGCTTGTCTTGATCTCAAGCTCATTTTCGCACGAAGCGCGGCATTTGACGTTGCCTGCGGCGGTGTGTATGCGCATATCGTGAAAGGAAAGCGCCTCCGCGATATCCACGTTGCCGAAATCGACGTCGATGTTCAGGGAAGCATAAGCCTTTTTCGGCAGGTACACCGTCACCTTGGGCGTTTCGAACGAGAAACGGGCGGCAAAGTCTATCCAGTTTTTTTGGTTGACAGAGTGGACGGTCAGCGTGCGACCCTCGACCCCGACCGTGAGCGGATACGCTTCATCTTCATAACAGACGACTCTGCACCGGCTGTCGTCGGAGGGAGCCAGCACGATGTCATCGGCGGACACACGAACGGACAGGTCGTCAAAGCTTTCGCCGATCTCAAAGGTCTTGGCAGCATATTTCACAGTGCTCAGTCTGCTGATGTCCCAGCCCACCGCCGTCATGGTGACCGCAAAAACACCCAGTCCGGCGAGCACAAAAATTGTGGCGATGATCAGCCATATCTTTTTGGATCTTTTCATTGTAACCGCTCCTTTCCGTCAGAACGCCTGATGCCTGCAAAGATTTTTATGGTCAGACGGCACACGCCCTTTGAAGCCGCAAGGCAGCCGAAAAACAAAAAGATCGTGCAGCCTGTCAAAAACAACCCTGCGCCGAGCGAAGCCGCTGCCATCGGAAAATTGCCGTGCACGCCAAACGCAGGCGCCGCGACGTAGCCGCTCAGGGAAACGGCGGCAAACGAGACAAAAACTGCCCAGAGGGAAATGATGACTGCCCAGAGCGCCGCATATAAGGATAACCACAGGGGAGAGCCGAGCACCAACAAAAGGATCAGCCAGACGCGCACACCCTGCTGCGGCTCCTGCACGGCAGCCTCGGTATGTATCCGCTGTGCGATCTCGTTTGTGTTTCCGACAGCGGCGACCGCTTCCTCCTCCGTCATGCCGTCCTCCATGCGGTCGTCTATCATCTCGGCATAAAAGCGCAGCCTTTCATCTCTTTCCTGCTCGGGCAGTGCCGAGAGCGCAGCCCGTAGCTCACTGAGAAATGCTTTTTTTGTCATCTTGTTCCTCCTTTGTAACAAAGCGGTAAATCGCCAGCATCTCCTGCCAGTCGGTTTTGAATTCCGACAGCCGTTGCAGACCGGCGCTTGTGATGTGATAGTATTTGCGCAGCCTGCCGTTGTGCTCAGCCGTGTGAACGGTCAGCATACCGGCAGCTTCCAGCCGCTTCAATATGGTATAGAGCGTGGATTCCGACAGCGTGAGAAAGGGCTTCATGTCCTTGATGATCTTGTAGCCGTAGGAATCGCTGCTCTTGATGGCGGCAAGCACGCAAATATCCAGCAGACCTCTTTTCAGCTGTTTGTCCATAGAATACCTCCTGTTATGCTTTACATCATATCACGAAGTATTGCGAATGTCAAGACTTTTTGGTTGAAATCATTGCGCCGTTATGCTAAAATGAGAGTAAAGAAGGTGAGAGCATGTTTTTGCCCATGAACACAAAGGAAATGCATGAACGCGGCTGGGAGCAGCCCGATTTTATTTATGTCAGCGGAGACAGCTACGTCGATCATCCCTCGTTCGGCGCGGCGATCATCACGCGTGTGCTCGAGGACTGCGGCTGCAGGGTGGTGTTCCTTGCGCAGCCAAACTGGAAAAACGACCGCGATTTTACGCAGTTCGGCAAGCCGCGTCTCGGCTTTATGGTGTCGGCAGGCAATATCGACAGCATGGTCGCGCACTACACCGTCGCCAAGCGCAAGCGTCACGACGACGCCTACACCGCAGGCGGCAAAAACGGCAAACGTCCCGACCGCGCGGTGACAGTCTACTGCAACATCATCCGGCGGCTCTATCCCGACAGCCCGATCATCATCGGCGGTCTGGAGGCTTCTCTGCGGCGCTTTGCGCATTATGACTACTGGAACGACCGCGTCATGCCGTCCGTCCTCTTTGACAGCAAGGCGGACATTCTCGTCTACGGCATGGGTGAGCTGCAAACCGTCGAGATCGCCAAGCGTCTCGGCGCAGGCTATCCCGTGGAGGCGCTCCACGACATCCGCGGCATTTGCTATCAGGTCAAAACAGAGGACTATGTGCCCAAATCGGCGGTCGATCTGCCGAGCTATGAGCGCGTCTGTGAGAGCAAGCGCGACTACGCCGTAGCCGCCCGAAAGGAGCTGGACGAGGCGGACGCCGTGCGCGGCAAAACGCTTGTGCAGCGCCACGGCAAGCGCCTGCTGGTGCAGAATCCGCCCATGCAGCCGCTCGACACCAAGCAGCTCGATTGGGTCTACGCGCTGCCCTACGAGCGGTGGTACCCCGACTGCTACGAGCCGCTCGGCGGCGTTCCCGGGATCGCCGAGGTGCAGTTCTCCATCACCCACAACCGCGGCTGCTTCGGCGCGTGCAATTTCTGTTCGCTGGCGTTCCATCAGGGGCGCGCCGTGACGGTGCGCAGCGAGGAGAGCGTGCTCAGCGAGGCAAGGAGCTTTTTGAAGGATCCGCGCTTCAAGGGCTATATCAGCGACGTCGGGGGTCCCACGGCAAACTTCCGCCTGCCGTCCTGCGAAAAGCAAAAAAAGCTGGGGCTATGCAAGGGCAAAAAATGTCTGGCGCCCAAGCCGTGCGCCGGTTTGCAGGTCGGCCATGAGGAGTACCTGCACCTGCTGCGGCAGCTCCGTCAGATAGACGGTATCAAAAAGGTGTTCATCCGCAGCGGCATCCGCTTTGACTATCTGATGGAGGACGAGAGCGACGCGTTCTTCACCGAGCTGGTGCGCTATCACATCAGCGGACAGCTCCGCGTGGCGCCGGAGCACTGCTCGGCGGCGGTGCTCGACAAGATGGGCAAGCCGCATATCGAAGCCTACAAAAAATTCTGCGACAAGTTCTATGCCCTGACAAAGAGCGAGAACAAAGACCAGTATGTGGTGCCGTATCTGATGAGCTCGCACCCCGGCTCGACCCTCAAGGACGCGGTGGAGCTGGCGCTGTTCTGCAAGCGGCAGGGCATCCACCCCAAGCAGGTGCAGGATTTTTATCCCACGCCAGGCACCATCTCCACGGCGATGTTCTACACGGAGCTTGACCCTTACACGCTCGAGCCGGTCTATGTCCCCAAATCCGAGCGCGAAAAATCCATGCAGCGCGCCCTGCTGCAATATTTCATCCCCGAAAACAAGCAAAAGGTCATCCAAGCCCTCACCCTTGCCGGCAGACGCGACCTCATCGGCAACGGCAAAAACTGCCTCGTGACGCCCCTGGCAGGGCATAAAGCAACGCCGGATAAAAAGGCGAAGAAGAACAAGTTTGCAAGGTATTCGAGGAAGAAGCCTAAAGGATAGAGCTGGGGGGTGAGTGGTTAGTGGTTAGTGGTTAGTGGTTAGTGGTTAGCGGTTAGCGGTTAGTGGTTAGCGGTTAGTGGTTAGTGGTTAGCATAATTCATGATTCATAATGCGCGATTCGTAATTGACGGGACAAAAGGTTTTGCGCAATTTATCCGATAGGTGTAGGGGCGAACCCACGTGTTCGCCCAAGCCGCGTTGTCCTGTCAAACCGTTTTATCCAAGGAAAACAACGGTTCCCTATCCGGGCGCACACACGGGTGCGCCCCTACATCGCCAAGGAAAACTTGCGCAGAACGAATAAAAATGTGTAGGGGCGAACCCGGTAAGAGACTGTTTTTTGATGTTGCTTTCCTCTCGCACCAAAGCCTTCTCCCGAGGAGAAGGTGGCACGCTGCCTGTGATGGCGGTAATCTTCCTATAATCGGTTAGGAATAGATGTGGTTTTGTTGCGAGAAAACGTCGGCGGCAGTGTGACGGAAGAGGGCAAGCGAACCTGTCCTTTTGCTGACCGTTCGATTTTGGAAGCGCCTCGCTTGCCCTCTTCCGTCACGGCACCACAAAGCTTCCTGCTTGTTTGACGTTGTTTTATGACAAAGCGTCACCATACAGATAACCATACTGCTCAGGTGCCGCGCCACCTTCTCCTCGGGAGAAAGCTTTGGTGCGAGAGGAAAGCAACATCAAAAAACAGTCTCTTGCCGGGTTCGTCCCTACACATTTTTATTCGTTCTGCGCAAGTTTTCCTTGGCGATGTAGGGGCGCACCCGTGTGTGCGCCCGGATAGGGAGCCGTTGTTTTCCTTGGATAAAACGGTTTGACAGGACAACGCGGCTTGGGCGAACACGTGGGTTCGCCCCTACACCTATCGGAGAAATTGCGCAAAACCTTTTGTCCCGTCAATTACGAATTACGCATTATAAATCATGAATTATGCTAACCACTAATCACCAGCCACTAATCACTAACCACTAACCACTAATCACTAACCACTAACCACTAACCACTCAACGCTCCACGCCAACATCATATGTTACTAAAAAAACTCTTGACCTTTTCGCAAAAAAAGCATATAATATAACTTGCTTATTTATTCAGAATACATATTTTCACCGAAAGGATTCAGTATATGGGAGTTTATGAAGAGCTTGTCGCGAGAGGATTAATCGCGCAGGTGACGGATGAGGAAGAAATCAGAGAGCTTGTCAACAGCGGAAAAGCCGTGTTTTATATCGGCTTTGACCCCACGGCGGACAGCCTGCATGTGGGACATTTTATGGCGCTGTGCCTGATGAAGCGTCTGCAAATGGCAGGCAACAAGCCGATTGCGCTGCTCGGCGGCGGTACCGGTATGATCGGCGACCCCTCGGGCAGAACCGACATGCGCCAAATGCTGACAAAGGAAACCATTCAGCACAATGTCAACTGCTTCAAGGAGCAGATGAGCAAGTTCATTGATTTTTCAGACGGAAAAGCGCTGATGGTCGATAATGCCGAGTGGCTGCTCGACCTCAATTATATTGAGCTGCTGCGCGAGGTCGGCGCCTGCTTCAGCGTCAACAGAATGTTGGCTGCCGAATGCTACAAGCAGAGAATGGAGCGCGGTCTGAGCTTTTTGGAGTTCAACTACATGATTATGCAGTCCTACGACTTCTACGCGCTCTATCAGCGCTACGGCTGCAACATGCAGTTCGGCGGTGACGACCAGTGGAGCAATATGCTCGGCGGCACCGAATTGATCCGCCGCAAGCTCGGCAAGGACGCCTATGCCATGACGATCAACCTGCTGCTCAATTCCGAGGGCAAAAAGATGGGCAAGACCCAGTCCGGCGCCGTGTGGCTCTCCGCCGAAAAGACCAGCCCCTACGACTTCTATCAGTACTGGCGCAATGTGGACGACGCCGACGTCATCAAGTGTCTCAAAATGCTGACCTTCCTGCCGCTCGAGCAGATCGACGGGCTGGCAAAGCTTGAGGGCAGCGACATCAACAAGGCAAAGGAGATCCTCGCCTATGAGCTGACCGAGATGATCCACGGCAAGGAAGAGGCGGACAAGGCACAGGAGGCGGCGCGTGCGCTGTTCGGCAGCAAGCAGAACACCGACAACATGCCCTCCACCGCGCTCACGGCGGACGACTTTGCCGACGGCGAGATCGCCATTCTCGACCTGCTCTCCAAGTGCGGCTTGATCCCCTCCAAAAAAGAGGGCAGACGCCTGATCGAGCAGGGCGGCATCTCCGTTGACGACGAAAAGATCACCGACGTCTACGCCAAGGTTCCCAAGACCGCCTTTGACAAAGGTCACGTCATCATCAAAAAAGGCAAAAAGACCTTCCACAAGGCGAGCGTTTAGTGGTTAGTGGTTAGTGGTTAGTGAGTAGTGGTTAGTGATTAGTGGTTAGTGAAAGTGAGAATCCCAAATTTCAAATTTCCACTTTCCATTTTCCATTTTCCATTTGAATAAGGGATCATAGCAGAGAAATCTGCTAAAATATAAGGAAAGAAGGAACAATCAAATGAAAATCGTAAAGGAATTCAAGGAATTCATCATGCGCGGCAACGTCATGGATCTGGCAGTCGGCGTTATCATCGGCGGCGCGTTCGGTGCGATCGTCACCTCGTTGACCGATGACATCATCTCGCCTATCCTCGGTATCTTCGGCGGCATGGATTTCAGCGATTTAGTGCTCGATATCAACGGCGCTCACATCGCGTATGGTAAATTCATCACCGCTGTTATCAACTTCCTGATCATGGCGCTGATTATCTTCCTGCTGGTCAAGGCTGTCAACAAGGTCATGTCCCTCGGCAAGAAGAAAGAGGCTGAGCCGGAGCCCACCACCAAGGTTTGCCCCTGCTGCTTCACCGAGATCGACATCCGCGCCACCAGATGCCCGCACTGCACCAGCGAGATCGCTGACGAAAAATAATAACAGAGCATACAAAGCGCCGCAAAATCGCGGCGCTTTTTCTTGACATTCGGCGCCGATGTTACTATAATAATATGTATCTGTAAAAGTATGAATCTGTATGAGAATAAAAAGAGGCGGCAAAGTCTATGGTTTGTAAGCAATGCGGAAAAGAAACACCCGTAGAAGTGCCGGTGTGCCCACAGTGCGGCGCACCTGCTTTCCATACCCAAAAATCAGCGCCGGTGCGGCTGCATGCGCCGGAGACGGACGGCAATTATGATGTGGCAGGCGAAGCGGAGGACTATCCCGAGCCGTACCGTGTGCCGCAGCCGGAGCAAAAGCCTCCCAAAAAGCCGGAGAATGAGATCAGAGGCTTCCGCCGCTTTCTGGTGTCGTTTTTGTGCGTGCTGGCAGTGCTGCTGATGCTCGGCTCGGTGGGCGCTCTGTTTTATATGAACGCAAAGGGGATCGGCTCCGCTTCTGCGTCCACGCCGTCCGAGGCGGTCACGACCGAGCCGCACCCGACGGCAACGGAACCCAAAATGAAGTTCAAGCTGCCCGACACCATCGGGCTGAAATCCGACGACGCGCTCAAAATGCTCATCAAGGCAGGCCTCAGCCCGACGGTGCAAACCACCGCGACCGCCGACACACCCGAGGGCTTTGTCATCAGCCAGTCGCCCAAGGCAGGCACAACAGTCCAAACAGGCGACAAGGTCACCATCAACGTCGCAGCTAAATAATCGTTACAAACACGTCAATTTGATCTGTTAATAATTTTACAGGTTTTGGGTGTAGGGGCGTGCATCGTGTCAATACCAACATGGTTTACACAGTGCACGCCCGATCATGTTGTCCTACCCAACCGTTTTACCAAGGAAACGGTGGCATCCTATCCGGGCGCACACATCGGTGCGCCCCTACGCATTTTTCATAAATTCTGCGCAAGTTTTCCTTGACGACGTAGGGGCGAACCCACGTGTTCGCCCAGCCGCATTATCCTGTCATACCGATTTTGGAGAGGAAAACGATGTTGTCCTATTTGCGGGCGACACGATGGTCGCCCCTACTATGCCTATTACAATTTTTCATTGGTGCTGCAAAAACAGTTCGAGCTTCGATTGACGCGTATTTCCCAAAACAAAAGGTTGACTTTATCATAAACGATAGAGCCAACCTTTTTTATTATCCGCTGCGCAACAGGATCATGCAGGCGATAATGCCATGCGTTCCATTGCTCTCTAAGGACAATTTCTTATTTGAGAACATTGGGAAAAACCCAGTGTTTATGCGGCTTTTCTCAATGTTCTCAGCTTGTTTCTTATTTGAGACTTTTAACGATAATATCACTGCAAGACAATTTATCATTATTGCAAACAGCGGCAAAATACACTGTTACAGCGTCAAAAGGGATAGTAATAGAATATTGCTATATATTATATTGCGAAAATATAATATTATCGCCAATAATCTCAAATAAGATTTTTGCTGAGAACATTGTAAAAACCCACTGTTTAAGCCATTTTTACCAATCGTCTCAAATAAGAATGTGTCTGTGGGACGCTTGGCACGGGAAACCGCTGTTACGATTATCGTGACAATATTATATCGGTAGCGGCGTGCGGAGTTCCTATAACAAAAACATAAATATCCAGCCTGCCACAATGCTGATCGCCATGCCTGCCAGCACGTCATGGATATAGTGGGCGCCTGCCATGATGCGCGACAGCTCGATCAGCAGCGCGATGAGCATGGCGAGCATACCCCACCAAAAATCAACGTACATAAACGCCATGGCGATAATAAACGCAGAGGCGGTGTGGCGGCTCGGAAAGCTCTTGCCCTTGGTGGTTTTGCCAAAAACCGACGGCGTGTCAAAGCGCTCATAGGGGCGCTGCTCGTCGATGATCACACGCAGCAGCGTCACGCCCAAAAACACATGCATCGGCACCAGCACCAGCTTGGGCAGGGATTGCAAGTCCGTAAAATACACATGCACCAGCAGCACCGGATAGGCGACAAGCATCACCAACGGCAGCAGCTTGTAGACAAAACGCAGGATATACCGTGCAGCCTTGTATTTTGTGAACAGCCGCACATTCCAAAAAAATATTTTTTCATTCATAACGGTTCGAAAAAACTAAGCGGTAGAAGATCATACAGCTTTAGTTTACCATAGTTTTCACACAATTTCAACCTTGTATTTTTCAAACCAGTAATCCAGTTCTATGATATACGCCAAAATCTGCGGCGCCTGCATCAGCTGTCCGTACCACGGCTCCGTGACGGCTTCGGGATGACGGATGATTTGCCGCACGGCTTCCTTGTTGAGCAGCTCGGTCAGCTGATTTTTCTTCTCCAGAATTATCTCCACGCGCTTGGCACATGCCTCAAAATAGACCGGATTGTGCGTTTTGGGATAGGGGCTCTTTTTGCGCCATGCGATCTCCTGCGGCAGCAGTGTCTCAAACGCCTTGCGCACCAAGCCCTTTTCTCTGCCGCCCCACGCCTTTAGCTCCCACGGCAGGTTGTAGGCGTACTCCGCCAAGCGGTAGTCGCAGAACGGCACGCGCACCTCCAAGCCGCTGAACATCGAGCAGCGGTCCTTGCGCTCCAGCAGGCACTGCATGAACCAGTAAAAATTCAGGTAGAACATCTCGCGCATGCGTGCGTTTTCTTTGGAATCCTGCGGCAGCTTCGGCGCGGCGTTCACGGTGTCGAGATAGCGCTGACGGACGTACGCCTCACCGTGCGGCAGCACGCCCTTTTTCAGAATAAAGCGGCGAATGTCCTGCTTGCGCGACCACGGAAAACAGTCCTCAAACAGCCTGTCGCGGTCAAAATACCACGGATAGCCGCCGAACAGCTCGTCGGCGCATTCGCCCGACAGCGCCACGGTGTAGTCCTTTTTTATCTCACGGCAAAAGAGCAGCAGCGACGCGTCCACGTCCACATAACCGGGCAGGTCGCGTGCGTCCACGCTCTCATACAGTGCGTCGGCGAGCAGCGTGTTGTCGAGAAGCACCTCGGTGTGGCGTGTGCCGGCATTTTTGGACATCAGCTTGATATATTCGTCATCGCGGTTGGGCTGGAACTTGCTCTTTGTAAAAAACCTTGCGTTGTCGCGGTATTCCACCGAGTAGGTGTTTGGCTTGCCGAGCTTGTGACTGCGGTTGTAGAGCGAGGCGACCTTGACGATCACGCTGCTGTCCAGTCCGCCGGAGAGGAGCATACAGAGCGGCACGTCGCTGACCAGCTGGCGTTCAATCGCGTCCGTCAGCAGCGCGCGCGTTTTTTCGAGGGTCTCGCTCTCGCTGTCGGTGTGTTCGCGCGCTTCAAGAGAAAAGTAAGTCTTGCGCGTCAGGCGGTTGTTTTTGTAGAGGGCGCATTCGCCGGGCAGCAGCTCGCTGATCCCCTTAAAGACGCCGCAGCCGGGCGTGCGCGCCGGTCCCAAAAAGAAAAGCTCATGCAGTCCCTGCTCGTCGATCTGCGGCTGCACGACGCCGCTTGCCAGCAGGGACTTTATCTCGGAGCCGAACAGCAGACCGCCGTCATACAGATGATAAAACAGCGGCTTCACGCCGATTTTGTCGCGGCACAAAAACAGGCTGCGCTCCTTGGTGTTGAATACCGCGAACGCAAAAATACCGTTGAGCCTTTCGCCGCAGCGCACGCCGTATTTGATGTAGGCTTTGAGCACGACCTCGGTGTCGCTGTGACCGTGAAAATGAAAGCCGTCCGCACGCAGCTCCTCGCGCAGTGCGGCGGTGTTGTACAGCTCGCCGTTGTAAACGATCACATAGGTGACGTCCCTGTGGCGCGCCGACATGGGCTGCTTGCCGTTTTCGCGGTCAATGACCACCAAGCGGCGGTGTATCAGAGCGGTGTCCCCGTTGATATAGGTGCCGTTTTCGTCCGGTCCGCGCCGCTCCAGCGTCTCGGAGATCGCCTTGAGCGTTTTGCCGCGCTCCACCATCCGACAGCCGTTTTCTATCCATCCTGCAATTCCGCACATAAAAATACCTCCGAAACCGATTATCTGTTTTTGAGTTGCCTGACCGACAGGCAAAAGCCTGCCGTGACCGCCAGCATGACCGCGCCGGACAGCACGCTTTCGTTGACAAGCGCCGGATCGCCTGCCACAGCCGTCGAAAAAACAGCGGCGGTGCGCGGCGACAAACGCATGCCTGCCTGCACAAGCAAGGCGGTCAGCAGCCCTTGTATGATTCGAAAAACGAAAAATAACCCTTTGTGCACGCCGACGTCCTTCAAGACGGCAAGCAGCTGACAGTGCACGCAGAGTCCGCCGAAGCCCACGGCAAAGGCGACCGCCGGCGGCGGCAGGACCCTTGCACCGTGCGTCACGGCGCCGCAGACCTCCGCTGCCAAATAGACGCTGCTCAGCACGGCAGGGCTTTTGATCCACTGCGCCAAAATCCCTGTCAGCGCCGAAAAGAGCACCACAAACGCGCAGACGGAGAACATGCCCCTTGCGGCGGCTTCCACCGCCTCCACCAGCGCCTGCGAAAAGGGGAGAGAAAGCGTTTTATTTTCCAAAATAGAATCATTTTCCGCTTTTCTCCAAAACAAACCGCCGATGATTCCGCTGAGCAGCACCGCGCACACCTGCGCCGCAAAGAACAGCAAGCCGGTTTGTCGGCTTTGGTAGACCGCCCCCACAAAGCTGATCACAAAGCCGGGTCCCGCGCAGACCATGAACAGCGCCGCGTGACGCGCTTCTTGTGCACTGATCATCCGCTTGCGATACAGCGCCGCAATGCCGCCTGCGCCGACCGGATAGCCGCCCAAAAGCGACAGCAGCAAAACCGGTGCGAGCGTGCCGCTCAGTCCGAACAACAGCCGCGCAGGCTTTTGCAGCTTGGCGCCCAGCTGACGGCACAGTCCCGACCGGATCATCAGCTGCGTCACCGCCATGAACGGAAAGAGTGAAGGGATCAGCACGCGCAGACAGAGCTGCACGCCCTGTGCCGCACCGTCGCGGCTGCCCTCGGCGCCGATAATGAGCAGCAGACTGAGCGCGGCGAACGCCAAGCCCTTGCCGAACACCGAAAACCGATGCAACTTCATAACATCACCGTTAATATCTATGACCGTTTTTGAATAATTATTAACGAGGTGACAAGAATGGCAAAAGAAAAATCACGTCCGCCGCAGCTGGATATGGGTTTTGCGCCGTTGGTGGAGATGGTCGGCAACCGGCAGGTGACGGTCGAGGGCTCGGCAGGCATTCTGTTATACGAGAACGAGTGCGTCAAAATCAGCACCGGCAGAATGGTCCTGAGCTTTCACGGCAGGGGACTGCGGCTGCACTGCATCTCCGGCTCCTGCGTAGAGGTCAGCGGCTTTATTTCCAAAATAGAATTTTTGTGTTGAGGTGTGCCATGCTGCTGAATGGGATTCGATTCATAAAGGGGACCGTGCGCTTTCGCGTGTCGGGAAGATCACCGGAGCGCCTGCTCAACCTTGCGGCACAGCGCGGCGTGCTGCTGTGGAACGCGCACCCGACGGCGCAGGGCATGGAGGGCGAAACGGCTGCAAGGGATTATCGCCGTCTGCGTCCGCTGGCGCGGCAGGCAGGCGTCAAAACAAAAGTCCTGCACAAGCACGGCGCGCCGTTTTGGGCGGCAAAATACAGCGGCCGCTTCGGGCTGCTGATAGGCGCGGGACTGGGCGCGGCGCTGCTGGTGTTTTTGTCGCAGTTTTTGTGGACGATCGATATCGTCGGACAGGAGCATGTCAGCGAAGCGCGGCTGCGTTCGCTGCTTGCCGAGAGCGGCGTCCGTCCGGGCGCCTACCGCTACGGGATCGACACCGCACAGGCGCGGCGCGACCTCCTGCTCCAAGTGGATGAGCTCAGCTGGCTGAGCGTGAATATCGTCGGCTGTCATGCGACCGTCGAAATAAAAGAAAAGACGGAAAAGCCCGATTTGGACAGCGCCGTACCCTGTAATATAAAGGCGAAAACGGACGGTGTGATTACCAAGGTTACGGTGGGCGAGGGCGTGACGCAGGTCAAAACCGGCAGCGGCGTGGCAAAGGGTGATCTGCTCGTCAGCGGTGTGGCGCTGTCTGCGCAGAATACCGTGCGCTATGTGCGCGCCAAGGGGGAGGTGCTGGCGGATGTTTATTCCGAAAAGGAAATAACACTGCCGAAAACAGTCAATTATATTTCTCTGACAGAAAATAAAGCCGAGCGGACGGAGCTTCGCTTTTTGAACCTGCGGCTGCCCTGCACGCTGTCCTTTAAGCACTTTTCGGAGGCTGCCTGCACCGAGACCGCCGACTGGCTGACCGTTGACCGGACCGCGCTGCCGCTGGGCTTCGTCACACAGACCGCGCACGAGCTGCGCACGGTGCAAAGAGAGGTGGACGAGGACACGGCAAGGCGTGCGTTCTCGCAGTCGCTTTTGCTCTATGAGCTATTCGAAAAGGGGGAGAGCACGCGGCTGGATAAGCAGACCTCGGTCAAGACAACGGCGGACGGCTACACCTGCTCGGCGCACTATGTTTTTAATGAGAATATAGCCGAAAGTGTTGATTTTAGCGTGGAGGAGGGGTATAATAACAAGTACCCTAAGAAAAACGGAGATTCACAATGAGAGTATTATGTATCGGCGACGTGGTGGGCAGCGTCGGCTGCCGCTTTGTCCGCAGCAAGCTCCCTGCGTTAAAGCGTGTCAAGGGCATTGATTTGGTGATTTGCAATGCGGAAAACTCCGCCGACGGCAACGGCGTCACGCCGTCCTCCGCCAAGTTCCTCTTTGACAGCGGCGTGGACGCGCTCACGCTGGGCAACCATGCCTTTCGCCGCAAGGAAGCCTATGAATACATGGACAGCTCGCCCTTTGTGGCGCGTCCGGCAAATTTTCCGGACGGACTTGCGCCGGGGCACGGCATGCTGCAGATCGACATGGGCAGGCGCGTGGTGACGGTCATCAATCTGATGGGCAATCTGTATCTTGAGAGCGGACTCGAAAGCCCCTTTGACGCCGTTGACCGGCTGCTCCGCCAAAATGACAACCGCATCGTGATCGTCGATTTTCACGCCGAGGCGACCAGCGAAAAGCGCGCGATGGGCTATTATCTCGACGGCAGGGTCAGCGCGGTGTTCGGCACACACACGCACGTGCAGACCTCCGATGCGCAGGTGCTCCCAAACGGCACCGGCTACATCACCGACGCCGGCATGACGGGCGTGATCCATTCGGTGCTGGGCGTCAAAACCGACATTATCATCAACAAATTCAGATCGCGCATGCCGACGCGCTTTGACCTCGCCGACGGCGATTGCCGGCTGGAGGGCGTCCTGTTTGATATCGACGATAACAGCGGAAAGTGCAAAAGTGCCGAAAGTATGCGCATAGAATAGCCAAAATTTTCTTATTTATCACTTGCAATCGACGAAAAAAACCTGTATAATAAAACCTGTAGTGTAATACATTGAATAAAGGATGTGCCACAATGATAAACGGAGAAATTCTCAAAAACGCGATTATTTCCGGCGCACATAATATCAGTGTGCAGAAAAATCACATTAACGATTTAAATATTTTTCCCGTTCCCGACGGAGACACGGGTACCAATATGTCCATGACCGTCATGGCGGCTGCCAAGGCGTTGGAGGACTATGACGGCGAAACCGCCGGCGAGGTTGCCGATATTGCCGCAAAGGCAATGCTGCGCGGTGCGAGAGGCAACTCCGGTGTTATCACCTCCATCCTTTTCAGAGGCTTTGCACAGGGTCTCAAGGACGTGGAGGAGGTCAACGGCAAAAACATCGCCGCCGCTTTGGGCATCGGTGTGGAGGCTGCCTACAAGGCGGTCGCCAAGCCCACCGAGGGAACCATTCTCACGGTCGCAAGAATGGCATATGAAGCCGGCTTGGAGGCTTCTCACGAGAACAGCGACCCTGTCTTTGTGTGGCAGGCGATTGTTGACAAGGCAAACGAAGCGCTCGCCATCACACCCGAGCTGCTGCCTGTTCTCAAAAAGGCAGGCGTGGTGGACGCCGGCGGCAAGGGCTTGTGCTCCATTTTTGAGGGTATGCTCTGCTGCATCAAGGACGGCGTGATCGTCGAGTACGAGGACAGCCAGCCGCTCACCATGGAGAGCTTTGACAGCGCTGCCGCCGAGTTTGACGACGACATCGAGTTCACCTACTGCACCGAGATCATCGTCGGCAGAGACCCTGCCTGCGAGCTTGATCCGGACGATTTGAGAAGCTTTTTGCAGACCATCGGCGACTGTGTCGTCATGGTCAATGACGAAGAGATCATCAAGGTGCACGTGCACACCGAGACCCCCAACGTGGTGTTGGAAAAGGGTCTCGCCTACGGTCAGCTGCTCGCCGTCAAGGTCGAGAATATGAAGGAGCAGCACAAGAACGCCAAGGAAAACAGCAAGAAGAAGTCCAAGAAGAAAAAGGAGACCTTTGCCTTTGCCGCACCCGAGGAAGAATTCGGCTTTGTGGCGGTTGCCGCAGGCGAGGGCATGAAGACCCTGTTCCACGATCTGGGCTGCGCCAACGTTGTTTCCGGCGGTCAGAGCATGAACCCCAGCACCGATGACATTCTTGAGGCCGTACTTGGTACGCCTGCCAAGAATGTGCTCGTGCTGCCCAATAACAAGAACATCATCCTCGCGGCGGAGCAGGTGATCCCGCTGGTGGAGGACAGAAAGGTCGTCATCGTGCCCACGCGCACCATTCCGCAGGGCATGACCGCGCTGCTCAACTTTGACCCCGACATTTCAGCAGAGAGCAACGCGCAGCTGATGATGGACGCCGCCAAGGCAGTCGGCACCGGTCTTGTCACCTTTGCCGCACGCAACAGCGAATTCGGCGGCAGAAAGATCAAGGAGGGCGACATCATCGCGCTTCAGAACGGCAAGCTCACCATCACCGAAAAGCATGCCGTCAAGGCGCTTGTCAAGCTCGCCAAGGATATGGTCACCCGCGACACCTCGTTCATCACCCTGATCTACGGCGAGGACGTCAGCGAGGAGGACGCCAACAAGGCGTATGAGGAGCTGCGCGACAAGTTTGGTTCGCGCGCCGACATCTCGCTGGTAAAGGGCGACCAACCCATCTATTACTTCATCCTCAGCGTGGAATAATTTGTCCGCACAAGGGCAGGGGCTTGCCTCTGCCCTTTTTAATATGGAAAAAACGCAAGCAAATAATTACTCAACTTTCCCACATGAATAAAAGGCAGTAAAAAGCGCAACTCATGATGCTAATTCGTAGGGGAGACCCTTGCGGTCTCCCGAGCAACGTCTTCCACACCATCAAACGTTGCGGTATTTAGATGAAATCCTGCCGCTACAGCCGGACAGCCGCAAGGGCTGTCCCTACGATTCATTCTCATAAGTATCTGCGAATTTGAAGTGGGAAAGTTGAGATAATTACGAATTAAGAATTACGAATTACGAATTAAAAAACCATGTCGCTGTACAAAATGCCTGTTTCCGAGCTGAAGGGCTTCGGAGAAAAGCGTGCGGAGCAGTTTGAAAAGCTGGGCGTTCGCTCGGTGGGAGAGCTGCTGAATTTTTATCCGCGCGCCTATGAGGACTGGACGTCCGTTGAAAAAATAGAAAATCTGATGGAGGGCGGCACCTACTGCATTTGCGCCAAGCTCGGCACGCCGGTGAGCGACGCGCTGGTAAAGGGCGGTATGGTGCTGTCGCGCGCGACCGTCTACGACGATACCGGCTCGCTCAAGCTGATTTGGTTCAATAACCGCTATATCAGCCGTATGCTGGCTTACGGTGGAGAATATTTCTTCTTTGGAAAAATAACGGTCGATAATTACGGTGTGCAAATGGTCGCGCCGACCTTTTCGCCCGTCGGCAAGGGCGCCGGTATCCACCCTGTCTACCGCAGCACCGCCGGTCTGTCCGGAAAAACCATCTCGGCTGCCGTGGAGCAGTCGCTCAAGCTGCTGCCGGCGCAGGTCAATGACCCGATTCCCGAGGTCATGCGCAAAAAATACGGCTTGTGCGATCTGCGCCAGGCGCTGTGCGACATTCACTTTCCCAAAACGCGCGAGGCGCTGGAAACGGCGCGCAAGCGGCTGGTGACGGAGGAGCTGTTGGTGCTCAACCTCGGCATGCGCAGCCTGAGAGGGCAGAGCCGCGGCGTCACCGGCGTCAGGATTACGGAGGATCATTCCGCCGCGTTCGAAAAGCTCCTGCCCTTTGCCATGACGGGCGCCCAAAAACGCGCGGTCGCCGACTGCCTGTCCGATATGATGCGCGGCGGCGCACCCATGAACCGTCTGGTGCAGGGCGACGTCGGCGCCGGCAAAACCGCCGTTGCCGCGTCCGTCTGCTACACGACCGTCAAAAACGGCTTTCAGGCGGCTTTTATGGCGCCGACCGAGATTTTGGCGCGGCAGCACTACGAGAATCTTTCCCAATTGCTGCAAAACACCGGCGTCCGTGTGGCGCTGTTGGTCGGCTCCCTCAAACCGAGCGAGCAAAAACGCGTCCGCGCAGCGCTGGCTGACGGAGAGATCGACCTGATCATCGGCACCCATTCGCTGATAGGCGAGAAAACCGCCTTCAAAAATCTTGGCTTGGCTGTCACCGACGAGCAGCACCGCTTTGGCGTGGCGCAGCGTGCCGCGCTGCTTGGCAAGGGAGAAAATCCGCATTTGATGGTCATGTCCGCCACACCGATCCCGCGCACACTCGGGCTGATCATCTTCGGCGATCTGGATATTTCCGTCATCGACGAGCTGCCGCCCTCGCGCAAGCCGGTGCGCACGGTATGGCGCACCACGGCTGACCGGCAAAAAATCTATCGGTTTATCAAAAGCGAAATCGCCGCCGGCAGACAGGCGTTTATCGTCTGCCCGATGATCGAGGAGGGCGAGAGTATGCCGGGCGTCGCCTCCGCCGAGGAGTACGCCGCCGAGCTGATGCGCGGCGACTTTGCGGATATTCCGGTCGCCGTTGTACACGGCAAAACAAAGCCCGACGAAAAAGAAGCTGTCATGGCGGATTTTGCCGCCAACAAATACGCGCTTTTGGTGGCGACCACCGTCATCGAGGTCGGCGTGGACGTGCCCAACGCTTCGGTGATGGTCATTGAAAACGCCGAGCGCTTCGGACTTTCACAGCTCCACCAGCTGCGCGGCAGGGTGGGCAGAGGCAGCTTTCAGTCGTACTGCATCCTCATCAGCGACATGCGCAGCCCCGTCACCACCGAACGCCTGCGCGTTATGTGCGCCACCAACGACGGCTTCAAAATCGCCGACGAGGATCTGAAAATGCGCGGCCCCGGCGACTTTTTCGGCGAACGACAGCACGGCTTGCCGCAGATGGCGATCGCAGATTTTGCGGACACCAAGTCGCTGGAGCTGTCGCAGCGCATTGCCGACGATCTCTTATTTACCTACAAGGACTTGCGCAGCGACGATCTGCGCCTGCTCAAGGCAGAGGTGGATCGCCTGTTCTCGCGCGGCGGTCAAAATATACTGAACTAAGGAGCGTAGCCTATGAAACATTTTGCGGTCAAGTGGCTGTCCGCAATGATGGCACTGCTGATGATAGTCAGCGCGTCCGTCTGCGGTGCAGGCGCCGTCACCTTCAAAAACGATATAGAACTAAAGTCAAAGTCGGTCCTGCTGGTGAGCATGGACAACGGGCAAACGGTCTATGAAAAGGAAGCAGACGCCAAGATGTACCCTGCCTCCACCACCAAGATCATGACCTATATCATCGCCTACGAAAATATCGAGGATATCGAGAACACGCGCATCGAGGTCAAGAAAAAGCTGATCGACCAGCTGGTCAACACCGGCAGCTCCATGGCGTATCTGTCCGACCATGTCGGAGAGAAGGTCTCCGTTATCGACCTGCTCTACAGCCTGATGGTGCCCTCCGGCAACGACGCCGCGCTGGTGCTGGCGGACTATGTCGGCGGCGGCGATGTTCAGAAATTCGTCGATAAGATGAACGACAAGGCGCAGGAGCTGGGCTGCGAGAACACGCATTTTGCCAATCCCGACGGTCTGCACGACCCCGACCACTACACCACGGCGCGCGACCTGCTCAAAATCACCAACTATGCGCTCAAGCTGCCCAACTTTAAGAAGATCTCCAACACCGTCAGCTACACCTGCGAGGGCGACGACACCGCTCTGCGCACCACCAATTACCTGATCGACGGCACCAGCGAATACTATTATATGTATGCCGAGGGCATCAAAACCGGCAACACCGACGAGGCAGGCAGATGTCTGGTGACCACCGGCTCCGCCGACGGCCAGTCCTATATTTTGGTATTGCTCGGCGCCCCCTCCAATCAGGACGGCAGAGACGAATACGGCAACTTTACCGACGCGGCGGCGCTCTTTCGCTGGTGCCTGACCGCCTTGGAGCTGACGACCGTCAAGTCCGCCGAAACGCCTATCTGCGAGGAGCCGGTCAAGTATGCCGCCGGCAGAAGCAAGGTGACATTGGTGCCCGAAAAGGATCTGATCACGATCCTGCCCAAAAATTTGGGACCGGACAATATCGTGATCGAGACCGAATTTCCCAAGGAGCTGGAGGCGCCGCTCAAAACCGATCAGGTGGTCGGCACCGCTTCCGTCTACTACATCGACCCCGAAACAAGCGAAAAGCAGCTCATCGAGTCCGTCGGTCTGCTGCCTGCCGAGGAGGTCGAGCACAGCGGCTTTATGGCGACGCTCGAGATCGGCGCGGCAATCTTCAAATCCTACTGGTTCCTGTTTGCCATCGGACTGATCGTGCTGGTGGTGGTGATCTATCTGATCGCGTCCAAGATCCACCGCAACCGCCAGAAAAAGAACCGCGACGTCAAGCGGTACCGCAACCTGTGAGCCCCTTACAAAATTGTAAATAAATTGTCATTGTTTTCCCTTTGATTCTATGGTATAATTACTTTAAAGAATTTTTTGTGTTTTATGACAGAACAGTGATTTTTTCGAGGTGAACGACAATGAAATGTCCCTATTGCAGCTATGAAGAGAGCAAGGTTATCGACTCCCGTTCCGCCGACGACGGCGAGCGCATCCGCCGCCGCAGAGAGTGTTTGAAGTGCGGCAAGCGTTTTACGACGCACGAGATCATCGAAACCGTGCCGATCATCGTGGTAAAGCGCGACAAATCCCGCGAGGTGTTTGACCGCAACAAGCTGACCGCCGGCATCCTGCGTGCCTGCGAAAAGCGTCCGGTGTCGATCCAGCAGATAGAGACCATGGTCAACACCATCGAGACCAAGATCCAGAGCGCGCTGGAGCGTGAGATCACCACCTCCCAAATCGGCGAGCTGGCTATGGAGGAGATCAAAAAGGTGGACGAGGTGTCCTACGTGCGCTTTGCGTCTGTCTACCGTCAGTTCAAGGATATCAACACATTTTTGGAGGAGCTGAACAAGCTCTTGACCGAAAAACAGTAAAAATCGACCCGTCAGCTTAAAGTTTTTGGCTTTGAGCTGACTTTTTTTGTGAAAAACAGGACAAAAAAAGCCAAATAACACTTGCACAAATGATTAAAAAATGGTAAAATATATATAAAGTATGTCATAATTCTTATTTAGAAATAAGAAAAAGACAGCGATCAACGGCAGCAGACAACTCCGCAGCGGCATTCTTTTCGGCAAACTCCACTGCATTTGTGTTCTTGTGCGCGGCAGCAGCACCGCAGCACGGGAACAAACGCCGCGGCGTGAGAATATATAAAATTTATACAACCATGAACAGGGGTGTATTATGAAAAGCTGGAAGTTCATTACTTACAACCAATTAGGCAAGCAGAGTGATGTTTGCCGCGAATGCGTAAAGGTGCACGAGGATGACACGCACATCATCGGCTGCCTTTGCGACGGACTTGGTTCTCCGGAAAATGCACAGATCGCGGCGGAGGTGGCGACCGACACCGTTATCGAGATGTTCAGCACCATTCAAAGCTCCGGAGACATCACCAAAAATGATGTCAGGCAGGTCAAGGAGGCGGTCGTGACCGCCGTCAAGACACGTTTGAAGAAAACAGCCGAGGAAAAGAAGCTGGAGCTCGACGCGCTCGATTGCACTTTGTTATTTGTATGCGTGTTCAAGGAGGAGGATATCGCCGTCATCGGCAATCTGGGCGAGAGTGCGCTCTGCGTCATCGGCAACACCGACGCCAGACTCTTCGGCAACGGCACCCTGGACGGCAAGGCGGTTTTGGATGACAACGCCGTGCAGCGTCTGTATATGACGATCATCCGCCTTGACGACAACGTAAAGGGCTTTTTGCTCAGCTCCGACGGTCTCGAGAGCGAGGTCTATTACAAGGGTCAGGAGTATGTCGGCAAGAGCGCCGAGATCTATTTCAACGTCGTTTTGGAGGAGGATCCCCAAAAGGCTATGCAGGAAAAGGTCGCCGAGCTCACTGACGATCCCGAAGCAGGCTTCAACGACGACATCAGCCTGGCGGTCATCAGCTGCACCGACGAGGCGGTCACCCTGCCCGACGAGCCGGTTTGGCCTTGCGTATGCGGCAACTCCAATCCGCTCTATGAGGATGTGTGCGCCGAGTGCGGCAGAGAATTTGCCGTTTTGTATAAGAATGTCAACCTCAGCGGCGGCAAGGCGCGGTTCTTCCGCAGCCTGCAGCTCAACCCCACCAAGAGAGATCAGCTCACAGCCGCACTGCGCAGAGATGACGCGCAGGCATCCAAGCAGACGACCAAGGTGATCCCCATGGCGAGCATCCGCAAGGCACAGCAGGAGGCTGCCGAGGAGACCAAGGAAGAAGAAAAGACGATCGCAGCCGACGAGCCGGCAGAGACGCCCGAGGCACCGGAAGCACCGGAGACTGCCTCGCCTGCAAGCAATCAGGAATATATCCCCGATGTGGAAGAGTTTGAGACAGAAGAGGAGCCGAAGGAGCGCAAGAGCTTTGCGGAAGTGCTGAAAAGCACATGGCCGTTCCTCCTGGCTGCCTTTGTCATAGGCGCACTGCTCAGCGGCATCATCACCGCCGTGGTCAAGGACGCCGTGCGCGCCAATGAAGCGCCGCTTCCGGTACCCACCAAGGTCGTCAATATCGAAACCACCGCGCCTGCCAATACCGGTGTGCCGGTCGCATCGACGACCTCACCTGCATCGAGCGACCCGTCGCAGCCTGTTTCACAGCCTGCAAACGGCAGCAACGCCGATATTGCCGGTGTTTGGCGGATCGACCACTTTGTCGTCGGCGGCGAGAAGATCAGCGGCGATTCCGGTATCGGTTTAACCTATATCTACACCTTTAACGCGGACGGCAGCGTTACGCGCGACAGCGGTGTGATCGAAACCGGTTCCTATGTGCGCGACGGCAACGTGATCACTGCCTCCTTCGGCGACGGCGACTATGAATTCGAATACAGCGCCGCTGCCAAGAGCATGACGGTAGAGATGGGCGACGTCACCTCCGTCTACGGCAAGGACGGACAGCCGGTTCAGGATGTCACGGAGCCTGCCACCTCTGCGGAATTGGTGGAGCAGCCTGCCACAGATGCGCCTATCGCACCGCGCGGTCAGCAGATGACGACCACCGTTCCTACGACCGAAAACGCCGATAACGCGGATGAAGCGGACGAAGCGGAAGAAGAAATCGCAGAATAAACCATAAAAAACAGAGCTGACACGGGATGCTTCCTGTGTCAGCTTTTTTCATTAAGCATACTGTTTTGCGGCGGCGACAGCCAGACGGTCGCAGCGCTCATTCTCGGGGTGTCCGGCGTGACCCTTGACCCAAATGATCTCTACCTGATGCTTCTCGACCAGATCCAGCAGCTCGCCCCACAGCTCGGGGTTGAGCGCCGGGTCTTTTTTGTTGCGCATCCAGCCGTTGGCACGCCATTTTTTTGCCCAGCCCAGCTTGAGCGCGTTGCACACATACTGCGAGTCGCTGTAGAGCGTGACCGCACAAGGCTCCTTGAGCGCCTTTAGTCCGAAAATCACCGCGCTCAGCTCCATGCGGTTGTTGGTGGTGTTTGCCTCGCCGCCGGAAAGCTCCTTTTCCACGCCGTTATAGCGCAGGATCGCGCCCCAGCCGCCGGGACCCGGGTTGCCGCTGCAAGCGCCGTCGGTGAACAGATCTACATGCTTCATATAATATCTTCCTTCCTGATTGGACTCCTCTTATTGTGCCACAAACAGCTCTCAAACGCAAGCAAAAAGCGAAAATATACAAAAAAATCCCGTCCGCAGGCGGATAATTCTTTTTCTGTATTGACAGAACGGGGCTATTTGAGTTAAAATATACTAAATATGTATGCGAGGTCTGCGCATGCGCTATAATATACTTATAGTATATGATGAACGGAAATATTTTTTAACGGAGGTAAAATTTGTGAGTGCTAAAAAACAGAATAAGAATTTCAGAGCAAAGCAAAATTGGTACTCAAAGAACGGCAAAAACAATCCATACAGCGGCGGCAAATCAAAACAGCTGAGCAAAAAGGCAAGTGCCAAGGCAGTTGCTCCCATCAAAAAACCGCCTGTGCGCGTATCCTTTTTGGGCGGTCTGAATGAGATCGGAAAAAACATCACACTGATCGAGTGTGAGGACGATATCGTCATCGTCGATTGCGGCATGGCGTTTCCCGACGGCGATATGCTCGGCGTGGATCTGGTCATTCCCGATTTCAGCTACATTGAGCAGAACGTGGAGCGTGTGCGCGGCATTGTGCTGACCCACGGTCATGAGGACCACATCGGCGGTCTGCCGTTTTTGCTCTCCAAGGTCAATGTGCCGCTCTACGGCACACCGCTGACGCTCGGCTTGGTCGAAAACAAGCTGCGTGAGCACAGCTTGGTGAACAAGGTCAAGCTGCATGTCGTCAACGCCGGCAGCACGATCGCGCTCGGCTGCATGGAAGTCCGGTTTATCCACGTCAACCACTCCATTCCGGACGCGGTTGCCTTTGCTATCAAAACACCCGGCGGCACGCTCGTGCATACCGGTGACTTCAAAATCGACTGCACACCGATCAGCGGCGAGACGATCGACCTTGCCGGCTTTGCCAGGGTAGGCGACGAGGGTGTGCTGGCGCTGCTCGGTGAGAGCACCAACGCGGAGCGTCCCGGCTACACACCGACCGAACAGATGGTTTCGGAGAGCCTCGACGGGCTGTTCCGCAAGGCGGAGCACTACCGCATTATCATTGCGACCTTTGCGTCCAACGTCAACCGTGTGCAGCAGATCATCAACTGCGCCGAAAAATACGGCAGAAAGGTGGCGTTCTCCGGCAGAAGCATGGTCACCTATATGGACGTGGCGAGCAAGCTGGGCTATCTGAACGTGCCCAAGAATATTTTGATCGACATTGATATGCTCAAAAAATATCCGCCGGAGCAGATCGTGCTGATCACCACCGGCAGCCAGGGAGAGCCGATGAGCGCCCTGTCGCGCATGGCGTATTCCGACCACCGCAAGGTCATGGTGGGTGAGGGCGACTTCATCATCATTTCGGCAAATCCGATCCCCGGCAACGAAAAGTCCGTCGGCAACATCGTGGACGAGCTGCTCAAGCGCGGCTGCAAGGTGATCTATGAGTCCATGTATGAGGTGCATGTTTCGGGTCACGCCTGTCAGGAGGAGCTCAAAATCATCCACCGTCTGGTGCGTCCCAAATACTTCATTCCCGTTCACGGCGAGCAAAAGCATCTGCGCAAGCACGCCGAGCTGGCGGAATTTTTGGGAATGCCCAAAAAGAACATCTACATCGGCGATATCGGCGACACCGTGGAGATTTGCGACGACTACATGAAGCCCGTCGGCACCGTTCCGGCAGGCAGGGTCTTTGTGGACGGACTCGGCGTCGGCGACGTCGGCAGCATCGTTTTGCGCGACAGAAAGCATTTGGCACAGGACGGTCTGCTGATCATCGTCGCCTCTCTCGACGTCTACGACGGCCACGTCATCAGCGGTCCCGACATCGTGTCGCGCGGCTTTGTCTATGTGCGCGAGAGCGAGGATCTGCTCGACGAGGTGCGCAAGCTCGCGCTGGGCATTTTGGAGGATTGCGCCGAAAAGAATATCCACGAGTGGGGCGTTATCAAGAACCGTCTGCGCGAGGAAATCTCCAAGCTGATCGGTCAGCGCACGCGCCGCTCGCCGATGATTCTTCCCATTTTGCAGGAGGTATGATTTTCGGGTACCTTTGCACTACAATATTATTTGAGGTGCCCTTTGACCGAACAAACAAATATAAGCTAAACAGGTAATACTATGAAACGAAAACATTGGACACTGACCCCGTGGTTTATCATCTTCGGGTTGGTCATGCTGTTTATGGCTACGCTCATGGCTTCCTACAACCTCGTTTTGTTTTATGTGGAGCTGGGCGTGTCTGCGCTGGCGTTCGGCGTGGTCATTGCGCTGTCGCTGCAATTCAGAGCATATATCCGCCTGACCGTTCGCGGTGCGGCGGAGCATTTTACCGGTTTGGATACCGAATATCTTGAAAAATACAAATATCCCGTCGCAGTATCCGGCAAGGAGGGCGACATTGTCTGGTGCAACGCGCGGTTCCGCAAGAACCTCTGCGGCGGCAGGAGTCCCGAGGGCGACAGCATCAACGGCTATCTTCCCGGCTTTTCCGTCACCGACATCATGGACGGCGAGGGTGTGGATATCGCGCTCGACGGCAAGGAATACACCGTCTATGTCATGCCCGGCGGCGAGGGCGGCGCGGTCTGCCATTTTATCGAGAATACCGATTACAAGCAGGCGGCGCGCGAATATCACGCCAATATGCCGGCAGTTGCACTCGTCAGCTTTGACAACGCCGAGGACTTTTACACCGATTCCGACGAGTCCTTTTCCAACGTCCTCATCTCTGTTGAGGCAAATATCCAGGGCTGGGCGATGGACTACAACGGCTTGTACAAACGGCTCGGCAACAACCGCTACATGGTGATCTTCCGGGATGCGGACGTTGAAAAAATGATCGCCCAAAAGTTTCCGGTGCTCAAAAATGTCCGCTCCATCAGCGCCAACCGCCACATTGCGACGATCTCGGTCGGTCTGTGCCGCGGCGCCAAGCTTGCGCGCGACAGTGAGATGCACGCACGCAAGGCGCTGGAAATGGCGCTGGGCAGAGGCGGCGACCAGGTGGCGATCATCCGCGACGGCAACTACGAATTCTTCGGCGGCACCGCTGCCGCGACCGAAAAGGTCAGCAAGGTGCGCATGCGCGTTATCGCCAATGCCATCAGCCGCGCCGTCAACGACGCCGATAAGGTGTACATAATGGGACACCGCTTTTCCGACCTCGATTGCGTGGGCGCCGCTATCGGCATGCAGTGCATCATGGAAAAATCCTTCAAGCGCTACGCCAAGGTCGTTATCAACCGCGACACCTCCATGGCGCGCATGCTGATCGACTACGCCAATGAGCGGCTGGACAGCCATATTTTTGTCACGCCGGAGGACGCGATCAAGGGCGTCACCGCCAAAACACTGCTGATCATCGTGGACACCCACCTCAAAACCTCGCTCGAAAGCGCGGAGCTGTACGACAAGTGCAAGCGCGTGGTCGTGATCGACCACCACCGCCGCGCCGTCAACTATATCAATAACGCGCTGGTGTTCTGCCACGAGCCCTCCGCTTCCTCTGCCTGCGAGATGTGCTGTGAGATCATCAGCTATCTCGACGACAAGCCGCTCGGCTATACGCAGGCGGACGCGCTGCTGGCGGGCATCATGCTCGACACCAAAAACTTCGTGCTCAAAACCGGCGTGCGCACCTTTGAGGCGGCTGCCTATCTGCGCCGCAAGGGAGCCAATACGCTGACCGTCAAGGAGATGTTCTCCGGCAGCATCGAGACCTACCGCGAAAAGGTGGACATCGTGTGCCGCTGCGAGATCACCAACGGCTGCGCCATCTCCACCTCCGAGCGCACCGACGGCGACGTCCGTCTGGCGGCTGCGCAGGCTGCGGACGAAATGCTCTCGCTCACCGGCGTTGCCGCGTCGTTCGTCATCTTTCCGGACGGCGAGCGCATCAATATTTCGGCGCGCAGCTACGGCAAGGTGAACGTGCAGGTCATCATGGAAAAGCTCGGCGGCGGCGGTCACCAGACCATGGCGGCAACGCAGCTGTATGATACCACGATGGAACAGGCAATGGAACAGCTCAAAACCGCGATAGATGAATCGCTCAAGGAAGAAGCATAACAGGAGGAAAGCATATGAAAGTTATTTTATTAGAGGACGTCAAGTCCCTCGGCAAAAGAGGCGAGCTGGTGGAGGCTTCGGACGGCTACGCGCGCAACTACCTGCTGCCGCGTAAGCTCGCCAAGGAAGCCAACGCACAGGCGATGAACGAATACAAAAATGCCGAGAATTCCAAAAACTACAAGATCGCCACGCAAAAAGCGCAGGCGGAGGCAGCCAAAAAGCAGCTTGAGGGCAAGGTGTTCCGCATGACGGCACGCGCCGGTCAGGGCGGCAAGCTCTTTGGCAGCATCACCTCCAAGCAAGTGGCGGAGGAGATCAAAAAGCAGTACAATATCGCGGTAGACAAACGCAAGGTCGTGCTGGAATGCGATATCAAAGAGTACGGCACCTACAAGGCCGAGGTCAAGCTCTTTACCGGCATCTCCGCCAATATCGACATCCAGGTCACAGAACCGTAATTATCTCTAACGCGAAACACAGATTTTCAAAGGAACACGATGGCTGACAATACCTTTACCGGCGATTACAATCCTGCCAATCTGCCCTTCAGTGCCGAAGCGGAGCAGGCGGTCTTGGGCGCGATCATCATCGACAATGCGATGTTTGACAACGTGCTCGACTACGTAAAATCCGCCGACTACTTTTATATTTCCCTGCATAAAATCATTTTTGAGGCGATGCAGGAGATGATGAATTTCGGCAGGGCGATCGACTTTGTGACGCTGCTGGACATACTAAAACAGAATAGTGCCTTTGAAGAAGCTACCGGAAAGCCGTATCTGGTCGATCTGGTCAACAATTGTCCCGCGCCGTCCAACGCCGCGGCATACGCCCAGATCGTAGCGGATAAGTACAAGCTGCGCCGGCTGATCACCGCCTCGCGCGAGATCATCGACGACGCGACCGCCGCCGCAGACGACCCGACGGTACTCCTTGATTCTGCCGAACAGCGGATCTTTGACATTCGCAGCGGCAGCGAAAAGGGCGGCTTGGAGCGGCTCAGCGCGGTGCTTTTGCAGACCTTTGACCGTCTTGATTCGCTCAACCGCGACGCTGACGAGAGCGTGCGCCCTGTCAGCACCGGCATCGGCGATCTGGACAGGGTCATCACCGGACTCAACCGCAGCGACCTGATCATCCTCGCGGCGCGTCCCGGTATGGGCAAGACGAGCTTTGCGCTCAATATCGCGCGCAACGTCGCCTGTCAGAGCAAAAAGACCGTGGCGTTTTTCTCGCTCGAAATGTCCAAGGAGCAGCTGGCAAGCCGTTTGCTCTCCTCAGAGGCATTGGTCGGCGGCACAAAGCTGCGCTCCGGCAAGCTGACCGACGAGGAATGGACGCGGCTGGTGCCGGCGAGCGATATCCTCAAAAACGCGGATATGTATATCGACGACACGCCGGGCATCACCATCACCGAGATGAAGTCCCGTCTGCGCCGTCTGCGTCAACTGGATCTGGTGGTCGTGGACTATTTGCAGCTGATGTCGAGCACGCGCCGCATCGAGAGCCGCGTAAATGAAATATCCGAAATAACCCGAAGCCTCAAAATCATGGCAAAGGAGCTGAATGTTCCCGTCATCACGCTGTCACAGCTGTCGCGTGCATCGGAGCAGCGCCCCGACCACCGTCCGCAGCTGTCCGACCTGCGCGACTCCGGTTCCATCGAGCAGGACGCGGACATCGTTCTGTTCCTCTACCGTGAGGGCTATTATGATAAAAACAACGAGGAGGACGCCGCCGCGCCTGCGGTCGACGTCAACTCCGGTGAATGCATCGTCGCCAAAAACCGTCACGGCGAAATGAACACCGTCAAGCTGCACTGGCAGGGCGAGTTTATGCGCTTCACCGATGTGGAGACGCGTTATGATTGACACGGTTTTACAGACGGTAAACCGCTTCGGCATGCTTCAAAAGGGCGACGCCGTGGTGGTCGCGCTTTCGGGCGGGGCGGATTCGGTTTCCCTTCTGCACTGCCTTTATTCGATAAAAGAATCATTTGATCTGTCGCTGCACGCCGCACACCTGCACCACGGCATTCGCGGCGCCGAAGCCGACCGCGACGCGCAGTTCTGCAAAATTCTTTGTGAGAAATATAATATACCGTTTCACCTCAGACACGCCGACATTCCCAAGCTTGCTTCCGAGCAAAAGATCAGCGAGGAGCTTTGCGGACGGCAGGAGCGGCAAAAGCTCTATCACGATCTGTCCGCTTCGCTGCACGCCAAGGTGGCGACCGCGCACACCGCAAGCGACAGCGCCGAAACACTGCTGTTTCATCTGGCGCGCGGCACCTCCTTTCGCGGAGCAGCCGGCATCGCGCCGGTGCGCGGCTTTTTGATCCGTCCGCTGATCGATTGCACGCGTGAGCAGGTGGAGCGATACTGCGCCGAAAACGCGCTGGACTTTGTCACCGACAGCACCAACCTCACCGACGACTACACGCGCAACAGGATCCGTCACCACCTGATACCGCTGTTTCGCGAGTTGAATCCGCGCTTTGAGGACGCGGCAAGGCGTTTTTGCGACAACCAGTATTTGATAAAGGATTATATGGACAGCCGCGCACAAGCGCTTATCCGGCAGGCAACGGAGAACGGCGCCCTGCGTGCGGACGTTCTGCTGGCGGCACATCCTGCCGAGCGTGCGGCTGCGTTGCTGCGTTACTGTCAGTCTGCGCAAACAGGAAAGGAGCCGCTCTCGCTCGAGACGCGCCACCTCGACCTGCTCTGCGGTATTTTGCGGCACGGCGGCGCCGTTCCGTTGGGGAGAGGCTGCACGGCGATCTGCAAGCAGGGTCTGCTGCGCGTCCGTCAAAGTCAAAAGCCCTGTCGGATGTTTCCGGTCCCGCTGAACGGCTCGGTTTCCTTTTTATATCACCGTCAGCGCGTGGACGCCGCCGTTTATGATTCCAAAAACGAATCAAACAGCCTTGTATTTCGCAACCGGCAACCGGGTGACCGCTTTACATATGTCAAGCGCGGCGTCACCAAGCCGCTGCGCAAGGCGCTGAATGAGAAAAAAATTCCCGACGAAAAGCGCGGCTCCCTGCTGCTGCTCTGTCAGGGCGCAGTGGTGCTCTGGTGCGAGGGCTTGGGCTATTCCGCACAGGGCGAGGCGCTGCGGCGATCCGCGGGCTTGATCATAGAAATATCACGATGGCAACCAAAAAACTGAACTTTCAAAAGGGGCTTGAACATGCATAAGGACGTAGAAAGAATACTGATTTCACAGGAAAAACTTGAAAAAATCGTGAATTCCCTTGCAAAACAAATCGAAAAAGATTATAATGGTCGGGAATTCATCTTGGTAGGACTGCTCAAGGGCAGCATCGTCTTTATGGCGGAGCTGATGACGAAGATCAATTTGGACTTCCGCATCGACTTTATGGTGGCATCCAGCTACGGCGGCGGCACCGAAAGCTCGGGCAAGGTCAAAATCGTCAAGGATCTGTCTATATCCCCAAAGGATAGGGACATACTGATTGTGGAGGACATCGTGGACTCCGGCAACACCCTCAACTTTGTGGTGAACCATCTCGTTTCGGAGGGTGCGCGCAGCGTAGAGGTCGTGACGCTCTGCGACAAGCCCGACCGCCGCAAGGTCCCCTTTACGCCCGAATACTGCGGCGCCGTGATCCCCGATGAGTTCATCGTCGGCTACGGACTGGATTATGATGAAAAATACCGCAATTTGCCCTATATCGGCGTGTTGAAGCGTTCGGTTTACGAATAATTGCGCTATTATAAGGAAATGCTGGCACACGGCGACCATTTTTCCGTGACAGCGAGAGGAGTGAACCCCTATGAACAACAAAAAAAAGGCACGCAATCTGCTGCTTTATCTCGGCATTCCGATCCTGCTGATCGTGATCGCTGCCATCTTTTTGAGCTCGCGGCAGAGTGAGCCGCCCAAAACCTCCACACTGGTGCAGTATTTTACCGACAACAAGGTGGACAGCTACAGCATCAACTACGGCTCCGGCGTGGTCGAGCTGAAGCTCAAAAAGGGTGAAACGGCGATCTATGAGGCGGTTGACGCCGACAAAAAGGCGATAGCCAACGCGACCTCCAAAAAGGATGACCGGGAGATCGTCAAGGGACAGCTCGCCGATATCACCCGCTTTTTGGACGATATCCGAGAGACCGAAAACGGCAAAACGGCGACCTACAATCTGATCCGCGCCAGCGACAATTCGCTGCTGATCGATCTGATCCCGACGATCATCGTGGTGATCATCTTTATCGGCGCATGGATCTTCTTTATGCGGCGCATGGGCGGCGGCGGACTCGGCGGCCGCGAAATGAGCTTTGGCAAGGCAAAGATCAAGAACACCAACGACGAAAAACGCAAAACCACCTTTGACGACGTGGCAGGTGCCGACGAAGAAAAGGAGGAGCTGCAGGAGGTCGTCGAATTCCTCAAGAATCCCGACAAGTTCAACAAGCTCGGCGCGCGTATCCCCAAGGGCGTTTTGCTCGTGGGACCTCCCGGAACCGGTAAAACCCTGTTGGCACGTGCCGTGGCAGGTGAGGCAGGCGTTCCGTTCTTCTCGATCTCCGGCTCCGACTTTGTCGAGATGTTTGTCGGCGTAGGCGCGTCCCGTGTGCGCGACCTGTTTGATCAGGCAAAAAAGAACGCTCCCTGCATTATTTTTATCGACGAGATCGACGCGGTCGGCAGACAGAGAGGCGCAGGTCTCGGCGGCGGCAACGACGAACGCGAGCAGACCCTCAACCAGTTGTTGGTTGAGATGGACGGCTTTGGCGTCAACGAAGGCGTTATCCTGATAGCCGCCACCAACCGTCCCGACGTGCTCGATCCGGCGCTGATGCGTCCGGGCAGATTCGACCGTCAGGTAGTCGTCAGCTATCCCGACATCAACGGCCGTGAGGCGATCCTCAAGGTGCATGCGCGCAAAAAGCCGCTCGCGCCCGACGTAAAGCTCAAAACCATCGCCAAAACCACCGCCGGCTTTACCGGCGCAGATCTCGAGAACCTGCTCAACGAAGCCGCTCTGCTGGCGGCGCGTGCCGACAAGAAGGCGATCACCATGAAGGAGATCGAAGAAGCGACCATCAAGGTAGTGGTGGGCGCCGAAAAGAAGTCCAAGGTGATGAGCGACAAGGAGAAAAAGCTGACCGCCTATCACGAGGCAGGTCACGCGATTCTCTTTGACAAGCTCGAAACACAGGATCCCGTACACGAAATCTCGATTATTCCGCGCGGAATGGCAGGCGGCTACACCATGCCCTTGCCCACGGAGGATAAGTCCTACAATTCGCGCAACGAGATGATTGAGAGCATCGTGGTCGATTTGGGCGGACGCGTTGCCGAGGCGATTATTCTCGACGACATCTCCACCGGCGCCTCTAACGACATCGAAAAGGCGACCAAGACCGCGCGTGCCATGGTGACAAAGTACGGCATGACAAAGGAGCTGGGCTGCATCAACTACGGCAGCGAGGACGGCAGCGTATTCCTCGGCCGCGATTACGGCAGAACGCAGGATTACAGTGAGGCAACTGCTGCCAAGATCGACGAGCTGGTGCTCAAAATCGTCAACAACGCCTACGAGCGTGCCGAGGCGATCCTGCTCGAGAATATCGACAAGCTCCACGAGATCGCCGCTTACCTGATGAAGCACGAAAAGATGGGTGCCGAGGACTTTGAAAAGGTGATGAACGGCACCTATATCGAGCCTATCGAAATCGAAGATGAGGACGAGGAATGATTCTTAATTCTTAATGCGTAATTCGTAATTCGTAATTGTCGCATTTGGAAGGGTATATAAAAATCAAACCGGTTAAGAACCTTTTGTGGTGCTTAACCGGTTTCTTTACTTTATTTGTGAGGCGAAATTGGGTGCAGCGTCACGCTGTGATCTTTGAAGAAGCAGACATTTTGCCCCCGCCGTTGATGGAGGTTTCCTATATGGAAACGCTTCCAAAGGCGGGATTGGGTGCAGCGTCACGCTGTGATCTTTGAAGAATCTGACATTTTGACCCCGCCGTTGATGGAGGTTTCCTATATGAAAACGCTTCCAAAGGCGGGATTGGGTGCAGCGTCACGCTGCAAAAACCAGATTTTGCTTGTGTCCACCTCAAATTCCCTGCCGTCGAGGTATTGCAGGGCGCCGGCGTCGGTAGAAAAGGCAAAGCGCAGCTTGTAGCTGTAGAGCGCCTGATAGGGGAGGTCGCCTGCTGCCTTTTGACCGCCGTATTTGGTGTCGCCGGCGAGCGGCGTTCCCATGTATGCCAGATGGGCGCGGATCTGGTGGGTCCTGCCGGTGAGCAGCTCCACCTCCGCCAGCGTGTATTTGCCGACGCTGCCCAGCACGCGGTAATGCGTTATCATTTTCTTGCTGCCGTCCACGGGCTTTGCAAACACCCTGACCTTGTTTTGGCTCTCATTTTTGGTCATGTAGGCGGTCAGCGTCGCCTCGTTTTTCTTTGGTCTGCCGCAGAGCAGGCAGAGGTAGAATTTTTCCATCTCGCGCGTTTTCATCTTTTGGTTGAGGATCCGCAGGCTCTCCGCGTTTTTGGCGGCGATCACGATACCGCCGGTGTTGCGGTCGATGCGGTTGACGAGCGCCGGCGCGAACGCCTTGTCCGCTTCGGGATCATATTCGCCTTTTTCATACAAATAGTGTTGCACGCGCGCCACCAGCGAGTCAAAGTGATAGCTTTTGTCCTGGTGCACGATCACGCCGGGCTTTTTGTTGAGCAGCAGCAGATTGCCGTCCTCATAGACGATATCGAGCTTGGACGGCGCCTTCAAAAAATCATAGTGCTTTTCCTGCGGAGCGTCAAAGAATTCATCCTTGATAAAGAACGTCAGCTCGTCGCCCTCGCGCAGCTTGTCGGCGATATCGCATTTTTTGCCGTTGATTTTGATACATTTTTTGCGGATATACATATACAGCATCGACTTGGGCATGGTCTTGAAGCGCTTTTGCAAAAACTTGTCCAGCCGCTGTCCCGCGTCGTTTTTTCCGATCATCAGTGTCCTCATTATCTCACCGCCTATTTGATTATAGCGCATTACCGCAGATTTTTCAAGCACACATTTCGGATGCGCGTATATCATGATACAGGGTGATGGAATGAAGTGCCGCAAACAAAGGATCAAGTCCGCCATATTCTTCGGCCTCGGCTTGCTGGTGGCGACGGTGCTGCCCGACAAATGGACACTCGTCGCCGCCGCAGTCGCCTTGGTCGTCGTCAGTCTCTCGTGTATTCGGAGGTAGCTTATGAAAATTGTACTTATAGACAATCCAAAATTCGTTTCCGGAATATTGAGAAAGCTCTTTGGCATCAAAAAGTTAAAACCTACCGCGTAATCGGCGGCATTTTCAACAAAATTTTATCACCTGAGATGTGCATTGTGACAAAAACTTTGCACATCTCATTTTTTAGTTGAGTTTTTTGTAAATTCAAGTTATAATAAAAATGGTAATATTTTTGCTAATCAGCACAATTATTTAGGAGGTTATTGAACGATGAAAAACACAAAAAAAATGATAAGCGTTTTGCTTGTTGCAATGCTGCTTATCACCACTGTTTTGACTTCGGGTTTATCGGTGAGCGCTGCCGGAGCACTGGCGAGCCACTACGGAACCAATCCGTCCGGATTTGGCAAGCAGAGCACCATTACCGTTGACGGCAGCTTCAGCGATTGGTCCGAGGACATGCTGATCGCCCGCAGTGCGGCATGGGATTGCCCCAACCACTGGAAGGGTGCACACGAAAACAATCTGGCAGACTGCTATGCGCTGTTCGGTGCATGGGACAACAGCAACCTTTATATCGGTATGCAGTTCGTCAACACGACCGACACATGGCAAAGACCCGGAAACGCTTCTTTGAGCGACAACGGCAAAATGAATGACATCCCGATCATGCTGGCACTGAACACCGGCAAATCCCCTGCAATGAACGGCAAAGCGTCCGACGGCAATGGCATCTGGGGCTTGAATATCGGCTTTACCACACGCGTTGACCATATTCTCTGCTTCAGCAGCACGCCCGGCCAAGGCGTTCCCGGCTTTTTCAAGGCAGACGACTCCGGTGCGACCAACTATAACACCGATCTGACCCAAACCTTTGCGGCAACCGGCGTTTCCTACAAAAAAGCAGACGGCAATGTTTGCAGCCAGATCTGGGGTCTGGACTACTCCGAGGATCCCGACGATATTTACAGCGATGATGCGCAGTGGGTAGATTTCAAGACCTTCAGCGGCTCGCAGGGCCCCCATAACACCCAGTTCGATACGTTCTATGAGATCGCCATCCCGCTTGCTTCTCTCGGCATCACCGCCAGTGAGGTCGCTTCCAACGGCGTCGGCGCCATGCTCATCGGCACAAGAGGCGAGTCCGGTATGGACTGCGTTCCCTTTGACCCGACCATGCTCGACAACGTAATGGGCAGCTATTCCAAGGATGACAGCACCTCCAAGGAAAAAGAGGATACCGATGACATCACGGTCCCGCTTGCCAAAATCGGTGCGCAGGGCAGCGATCCTATCCCCACACAGGCTACTACTCCCACCACACCTACCCAGCCCACACAGCCCACACAGCCGGATGTACCTACTTCCGATCTGACCGTCAACGCAAAGTCCAACCTGTTCAACGGCACCGGCGTCAGCGGCTTGAATGTCGGCGATACAGTCAACGTAAAGTTCACTCTCACCGCCAGCAAAAACGTTGCCAGTGCACAGTGGAACCTTGCCTATGACAGCAGCAAGCTGCAGCTCGTATCCACCAACCTCGGTCCTGAGGGCGGCACCGTAAACACCGGTGTCAACCCTGTTCTCGGCAACTTCACCGATGTGGAGAATCCGCTCAGCTTCAGCGGCGGCAGCGAATTTGTGAACGCGGAGTTCAAGGTCCTTGCGACCGGCAACACCGACGTTACCCTGACAGTAGAAGAGCTGAACGTGCTCAACGGCAGCACGCTTGTCAGCCCGGTTGAAAACGGCGTTGTCAAGAGTGTTTCCGGCGTATCCGTCAGCGGTACTTCTTCGGTCACGACCGGCAGCGAGCCTGTTACCCAACCTACCACACCTGTCGGCGGCAGCCTGACTGTCAACGGCACCTCCAACCTCTTTAAGCAGGCGAGCGCTACCTTTGACAACAGCACCAACAAGGTGACGGTCACCTATCAGCTCAAATCCTCTGTCAAGCTGATCGACTCCGAGTGGAAGCTGACCTATGATACCTCCAAGCTCACGCTTGACACCCTGGCGATGCCCAAGACCAACAACGCGGAATACGGCGGAACCGAAGGCGCCAAAACCGGCAACTTCGCCGATCCCAATCTGATTGATTTCAGCACAATGGACGACTTTGTTGTGGCGACCTTTAATGTCAAGGGAACCGGCACCACTACCGTCAACCTCAATGTCATCAACCTCGGCGTTGCCAAGTATTCCGGCAACGAGGCAATCGTTGCTTATTTGGTAGATCAGGGCACTGTCCAGAATGTTGCTTCGCAGAGCGGCTTCTCCGGCTATACCTATGACACCAAGACCATTATTAACGCTGCTTCCGGCTTCCTCTATGGAGACGTCAACCAGAACGGTGTCGTAGAGATCAACGACGCCACACTGCTCCAGCAGTATCTCGCGGATTTTACCACTCTCAATTCCACGCAGCTTCGCGCAGCGGACGCTAACAGAGACGGCAATGTGAACGTCAGAGACGTGACCGCTATCCGCAGAATGCTCTTAAACTAAATTTATCAGAATCATCAGCGGCTGACCTTCGGGTCAGCCGTTTTTGTGGTATAATCCCCTTCTCTCCTGCATATAAATGCGACAGAACAAAACAAAGGAGAGATGAATATGGAGTTTCATCAGGATTCACGCGCCATATGCGCGCCGCGTTTTGTGTTGGATACGGTTGCCGAACAGCTTGCGGATGTGGACTTGACCCTGCCCGATTACTGCCCGAATATTGAAAAAATACTCAAGTGCAGTTTGATCCCCAAAATTCAGTCCAAAACCCTGTCGGGCGGTCAGTTGCAGGTGGACGGAGTGTGCGTGGTGAATGTGCTCTATGTGGAAAGCGAAAAAAAGACCATTCGCTGCTGCGAGCATACCGTCAGCTTTTCACAGAGCTTTTCGGTCAGAGACGCAGGCGAAGGCAATTTGATCCTTACCAAAACCAAGCCGGAATACATCAACTGCCGTGCGCTCAGTCCGCGCCGGCTGGTGATCCACGGTGCTTTTTCGCTGTATGCCAAGGTCATCACGCCGCAGCGCACCGAGCTGTTTGTGCCTGAGCGCGAGGATTTGGAGGTGCTGCGGCAAAAGACGGCGGTTTGCGACCTGCGTTCCAACTGTCAGGAGCAGTTCACGGTCAGTGAGGAGATCTCCGTAGCCGACAAGCCTGCCATTGAATCGGTTCTTTATGCCAAGGCGGACGCCGCTGTCACCGACGCCAAGGCGGTCAGCGGCAAGCTCATGCTCAGCGGCGACATCAGCATCAATCTGTTTTATCTGACCGATATTGAGTCGGGCGAGACTGCCAAGCTCAACTATCTGCTGCCCTTCAATCAGATCATCGACTGCGAGGGGATTGACGAAAACACCGAAAACATCTTTCATGTCGAGGTGATGTCGTTCGACACGCGGCTGAAAAACGATATTTTGTCCGACAAACCGGCGCTTGCCTTTGACGCCATGCTCTGCGTCTCGGCGGAGGGCTATGCCGCCGAGGAGCAGGAGATCGTAACGGACGCATTCTGCACGTCCTTTGTCTGTACACCCCAGTTTGCGCAGACGGATATTGTCGGCGGTGTGTGCGCGGTCAGAGAAAACTCGATCGAAAAGCTCACCGCCAAGATCGACGGCACGGCGATCTCGAAGATCCTCGACATTTATCCCGATTCCGTCACCCTCGAGACAGGCGTTTCCGACGGGAGCTTGCATGCAAGAGGAAAAATCAATCTTTGTATCCTCGCGCTGGACGAGGATAACACGCCTGTGTTTGTCGAAAGAGCCTGCGAATACGACCGGAAGCTGGAGACCGACGGCTGCGACCGCATGATATTTGACAGTGCGCGCGTGGCGAGCGTCAGCTATCGCCTGACAGAGGACGGCGGTATTGAGATGCGCTGTGAGCTGCACATCAGCGGCGGTGCCGTCAAAAATGAGGTGATTCGCGCTGTGAGTGGGGTAGAGGTGCTCGAGGACAGACCCGTTGTGCCCGAAAAGTGCGCGCTGATGCTCTATTACGCATCGCCCGGCGAGAGCCTGTGGCAGATTGCCAAGGCGCACAACACCGGCTTGGCGCTTCTTCAGGAGGAAAACGGACTGGACGACCTGATTCTCGACAGCGAACGCATGCTGTTGATCCCCAGATTGTAAGGAGGCGGCGAGATGGAAGAAAAGAATATTTACCGCGACATGTCCCGTCGCACGGACGGCGATATTTATATAGGCGTGGTGGGACCCGTCCGCACAGGCAAATCCACCTTTATCAAGCGGTTTATGGACGCGTTGGTGCTGCCGAATATTCAGGACGAAAGCGTCTACCAGCGCGCACTCGACGAGCTGCCGCAGTCCGCGTCCGGCAAAACGATTATGACGACGGAGCCAAAGTTTATTCCCGAAGAAAGCGTCACGGTAGACCTCGGCGACAACGTGAGCTTCAAGGTGCGCATGATTGACTGCGTGGGCTATGTGGTGGACAGCGCCCTCGGTCACACAGAGGAGAACGGTCCGCGCATGGTGAAAACCCCTTGGTCGGAGGAGGCGATCCCCTTTGAAGAGGCGGCGGAAATCGGCACCAAAAAGGTCATCACCGACCACAGCTCGGTCGGCTTGGTGATCACGACCGACGGTAGCTTTTCAGACATACCGCGCGAGGATTACCTCGCCGGCGAACGGCGCGTGATCGAGGAGCTAAAGGCGATCAACAAGCCGTTTATTGTGCTGCTTAACTCCGCACGACCCGAATCGGAGGACACGCGGATGCTGGCGGCAGATTTGACAAACCGCTATGAGGTGCCGGTGCTGCCCGTAAGCTGTATGGAGCTGAGCGAAAACGAGATCAAGCGCGTGCTGGCGCAACTGTTGTTTGAATTTCCCATCCGTGAGATCAAGGTGGATATTCCCGAGTGGGTCGTCAAGCTCGGCCGTGAGCACTGGCTGAAATCCAAGGTGTTCGAGGTGATTCAGTCGGCAGCACAGCCAATCGCCAAGACGAGAGAGATCCAGCAGGCAGCTATGGAGATGGCAGACTGCGATTATATTTCTTCTGCGGAACTAACAGAGCTCGATTTAGGCAGCGGCGTCGCCACTGTCCGGCTTCAAATGCAGCCGGAGCTCTTCTATAAGGTGCTTTCCGAGCAAACTGGCTTGGAGATCGCCGACGAATACGCCCTGCTGAACGCCATACAGTCGTTGGCGGAAAAGCAGAAGGAATTTGACAAAATCGCGCAGGCGTATGAACAGGTCAAGGAGACCGGCTACGGCATCGTGATGCCGACCATCGAGGAGCTTTCGCTGGAGGAGCCGAAGATCATCCGCCAGAGCGGAAAATACGGCGTCAAGCTCAAGGCGAGCGCACCCTCCATTCATATGATGCGCGTTGAAACGCAAACCGAGGTCACGCCGATCGTCGGATCCGAGCAGCAGTCGGAGGAGCTGGTCGCCTATCTGCTCAGGGAGTTCGAGGAAAGTCCCGAAAGGATCTGGGAGAGCAACATCTTCGGCAAGTCGGTGCATGAGCTTGTCAACGAGGGACTGCACAATAAGCTGACGCGCATGCCGCCCGAAGCGCGTCGCAAAATCGCCAAAACCATTCAGCGTGTTATCAACGACGGCTGCAACGGACTCATCTGTATCATCGTATAAGACGGACATTTTATAAATCTTTATACTTTGTTGTATAAAACACAGCATAATAAGGGATGGTAAAACCGCCCTTATTATTTTTGCTTTTCTATCGAAAAATTAGTTGTTTTGACGAAAAATGAAAGCTCGTTGATTTAATATTGAAAAAAAAACGGCTTTGCAGTATAATAATATTTGTATGCGAATACCAATGTTCGGAGGTAGTTATATGTTGCAACCAAGTGTTATTATATTGCAGAATATGACGGCAGATCTAAGTCTGTACGAAAAGTCTGTTTCTGCGGCTAAGGTTATTTTGACCGGCTTTATCGTTGTATTCGGTATGCTCTTGCTGTTGATCGGTATCATCAAGCTATACAGCGCCATTGTGGCAGGCGCCCAAAAAGCCGCCGACAAACATGCCAAGCGCAAGGAACGCGTCAAGGAGCCTGTGAGCGCAGACAACGGCGTTCATATCATCCAAAAGCCTGCCTATATCACCGGTCCCGCGGCAGATGACGATATCCCCGAGGAGGTCGTCGCAGTCATTGCGGCGGCAGTTGCGGCGAGCATGTCGCCCGGCTTAAAGCCGCGTATCAAAAGCATCAAAAAGGCAAACGGCGGACGTTCTGCATGGGCAAATGCCGGTGTTCTTGACAACACACGCCCATTTTAAATTTTTACAGAAAGGAACGTAGCTGTTTATGGAAATCATCCAAGGCTTTTTAGACGCCATCTACGGTATTTTTGCCGGCTCCGGTTTGACGAACCTCAACTGGCAGAACTATATTATGATTGCCGTATCCATCTTTTTGTTGTATCTCGCTATCAAACGACAATACGAGCCGCTGCTGCTGCTCCCGATCGCGTTTGGTATGCTGCTCGTCAACCTTTATCCCGATATCATGGCGGCGCCGGAGATCTCACTGGTGCCGGTCGCAAGCAAAACCGACCCTGCGGCAGCCGGACATGCCATGCAGTTTATAAACGGGCAATGGTATTATGAAAATCCGCAGTACGGCGGTCTGCTCTATTATCTCTATCAGGGCGTCAAGCTCGGTATCTATCCGCCCTTGATTTTTCTCGGTATCGGCTGTATGACCGACTTCGGTCCGCTGATCTCCAACCCCAAGAGCCTGATTTTGGGCGCAGCGGCGCAGATCGGTATCTTTGTCACCTTTACCGGCGCGATCTTCCTCGGCTTCAGTGAATCACAGTCCGGCGCAATCGCCATTATCGGCGGCGCCGACGGTCCTACCGCGATCTTTGTCACGACCAAGCTCGCTCCCGAGCTGCTCGGTTCCATTGCGATAGCCGCTTATTCCTACATGGCGCTGGTGCCGATCATCCAACCTCCCATTATGAAGGCGCTCACTACCAAAAAGGAGCGTTCCGTCGTTATGGAGCAGCTCCGTCCCGTTTCCAAGCTCGAAAAAATCATCTTCCCGGTGATCGTTGTCATTTTGATCTCTATCTTCCTGCCCGACGCCGCACCGCTGGTCGGTATGCTGATGCTCGGCAACCTCTTCAAGGAATCCGGCGTGGTGGACAGGATCGCCAAGGCGGCGCAGAACGAGCTGATGAATATCATCACGATATTCCTCGGCGTCACCGTCGGTGCGACCGCAAAGGGCAGCACCTTCCTTACCCTCGACACCATCAAGATCATCGTGCTCGGCCTGATCGCGTTCTCCATGGGAACCGCATTCGGTGTGCTGTTCGGCAAGCTTATGTATAAATTCACCGGTGGCAAGGTGAATCCGCTGATCGGTTCCGCAGGCGTTTCCGCCGTGCCGATGGCGGCGCGTGTTTCACAGAAGGTCGGTCAGCAGGAGAATCCGGGCAACTTCCTGCTCATGCACGCGATGGGTCCGAATGTTGCCGGCGTTATCGGCTCTGCCGTTGCGGCAGGTGTGCTGTTGAATGTTATCCCACATTAAGCAGAGTGTTAAGAAAAATCGGTTTTAATTCTTTTTGCGAACAATGAATGATGAATCTTATCATATAATAACAGCATTGACTGTTTTTTATCATCATAAAAGGAGATTACAATGCCAAAAAATATTACGATCCAGAAGATTTTAGGTATCCTGCTTCACAGACTGCCGATGATTTTGATGGCAGGCGTGTTGGGCGGACTGGTTTTCTTTGTTTACACCAGCTTTTTCGTCAGCCCGGTTTACAGCACCTCAGCCATGATTTATATTCAAAACTACGGCAAACAGTCTTCCAAAAACACAACGGATGATACGCAGGCGGCAACGACTGCTGCCAATTCCGGCAGCTCGGAATCCATTCAGAGCAACAATGAAGTAGCGCAGAAGATATTTAACTCCGACCTATCCGGTTCTGCGGCGCTCGCCTCCAACTGTATCACACTCTTCAATAACTCCAATGATATCACCCGTTACTATGACGGCTGTTCCGTGAGTATGAGCACAGTGGATAATACCTTTTATATCACTATTGCTGTCAGCGGTAACGACCCGGTCAAATGCGCCAACGTTGCGAATATCGTCGCCGAAAAATGTGCGCCGGTGTTCCATTCCCATTTCCCGTACGGCAAAATCGGTACCATCCGTGAGGCAGTCACGCCTTCTTCGCCTATTTCGCCCAATAAGGTGCAAAACACGTTGATCGGCGTAGTGGTCGGCATCATTTTGGCGTGTGGTGTTGCGATCGTGATGGAGCTGATCGACACCACCATCAAGAGCGACGACGATCTGTCCGCTATGTATAAGGTTCCGGTATTTGCCGAGATCCCCGATTTTGAGAATGTAAGCAGGTGACAGCGATGAAGATTAAACTCGGAAAAAAGAAAACCAAACGTAATAATGCCGAAACAAAGACCGAAATGATTTCGGACAACAGCAAATTTGCGATCGTAGAGTCTTACAAATCCGCCCGAACCAACATCATGTTTTCGCTCTCGGGTGACGACGACAAGATGTTTGCTGTCACCAGTTATTCCAAGGGTGACGGTAAGAGTACGGTTTCCTCCAACCTTGCCATCTCCTTTTCCAAAATGGAAAAGCGCGTGCTGTTGATAGACTGCGACCTGCGCCGTCCGAATCTCCATAATATTTTCAGGATCGATAACCAGCTGGGTCTATCCAATATTATCGGAAAAATGGGCGAATTTGATGACATAGTCCATAAAAACGTTTTGCCGAACCTCGATATTTTGCCCTCCGGCACCATCCCGCCAAACCCTTCCGAGCTGCTTTGCTCCAACCGCTTTATTCATCTGGTACAGCGCGCAAAGGAAGAGTATGACTACATTATCTTTGATACACCGCCCGTAGGCGTGGTAGCGGACGCGCTCCTTTTGAAGGACTTGGTTGCCGGTTTTGTGGTGGTTATTCGTGAACGCAGCACGACGCACGGCGATATCCAAAACCTGCTCGAGAGCGCCCGACTCGCCGACTGCAAGCTCCTCGGCTTTGTCAAGGTCGGCAGCTCCGGCAGCAAAAAGCGCGGCAAACGCGGCTACTACTATTACTACTATCAATACTATTAATAGACCGCTGTTTTGCATATTATTTCAAAGACCTGTTCAACAGACTTACCGATATTTCTCCGGTGAGTCTGTTTTTTTCTTGACAAAAAGCTGAAAATGCAGGAATTGCAAAAAAGACTTGCATTTTTGCTCCGTATGGTTTAGAATAATAGAGGTAATAACGAACTATTATGCAATAAAATAATAAGGAGAAATCAGAATGAATTATTTGCAGTGCAGTAAGCAGGAGCTTGAACAGGAATATCAGAGCTTAAAAAAGCTCTATGAGGACGAAAAGGGCAAGGGCTTGAGCCTCAATATGGCGCGCGGCAAGCCCGGCAAGGCGCAGCTTGACCTCTCGCTCGATATGCTCGACGTGGTGAACAGCAAGAGCGATTTTGTCGGTGCGGATAAGATGGATTGCCGCAACTACGGTATTCTGGAGGGTATCGAGGAATGCCGCAAGCTGTTCGGTGAGATCCTCGGCGTGGATTATCAAAATGTCATGGTGGGCGGCAGCTCCAGCCTGAACATGATGTTCGACACGATCTCCTGCCTGATGACAAAGCCTGTTGTCGAGGGCGGCAAGCCTTGGTATGAGGTTGAGAACAGAAAGTTCCTCTGTCCGGTCCCCGGCTACGACCGCCATTTCGGCATCACCGGCTACTACGGCTTTGAGATGATCCCGATCCCCATGTCCGAGGACGGTCCCGATATGGACATGATTGAAAAGCTGACAGCGGAGGACGACACCATCAAGGGCATTTGGTGCGTGCCGAAGTATTCCAATCCGCAGGGCATCACCTACAGCGACGAAACCGTCCGGCGTCTGGCGAATCTCAAGCCTGCTGCCAAGGATTTCCGCATCATGTGGGACAACGCCTACTGCATCCACGATATCAACGACACGCCCGACGAGCTGCTCAATATCTATGACGAGTGCGTCAAAGCCGGCAACGAGGATCTGCCGCTTCTGTTTTGCTCTACCTCCAAAATCACCTTCCCGGGTGCCGGCGTAGCGGCAATGGCGGCGTCCCCCAACAATATGAAGGTGTTCAAGGAGCGCTACAACTTCCAGGTGATCAGCTATGACAAGCTGAATATGCTGCGCCACGTCAAGTATTTCGGCAATTATCAGGGCGTACTCGATCACATGCAGAAGCACAAGGCGGTGCTGGCGCCCAAGTTTGAGATAGTGCTCGATACGCTCGAAAGCGAATTGGTGCCTGCCGGTATCGGTACATGGACAAAGCCCAACGGCGGCTATTTTGTCAGCATTGATGTGCTCGAGGGCACCGCAAAGCGCGTTGTCGCCCTGTGCAGGGAGGCAGGTCTGGTGCTCACCGGCGCCGGCGCCACCTATCCCAACGGCTATGACCCCAAGGACGCCAATATCCGCATTGCGCCTTCGTTCCCGCCGAACGACGAGCTGCAGCTTGCGATGGATGTGTTCTGCATCTGCGTCAAGCTGGCGGCGGTTGAAAAACTGCTGGAGACATAAACGGTATCCAAAAGAGGAGCGGACACAAATAGATTGCAGTTTTTGGGGCGAAAGAAAACTTTTTCTGTGCAAATCTTCTGGTTTCTATTGACAATTTAACAAAAAAATCTTATAATAACTCTGTTATGTCTGTAAGTATGCACGCACAACAGAGTTATTTTTGCGTGCCGTCAGATAGCATAAGTGAAAAGAAAGCCGCTGCGGCGGTTTTTTTGACGCTTTACACATTAAAAAACGGAGGTTTTTAAGGCATGATGAAAAGAGTTCCAAAGCCTGTGTTCTTCATCGTCGCTTTGTTGATTCTCGCCTTTGCCTTCACCGCGGTTTTCGGCGTTTCGTATTATAACGGCGACAACAAGGTGACAGTCATCAAGGGCATGAGCGACATCCGATGGGGAATTGACATCAGCGGCGGCGTCAATGCGACTTTCAAGCCCGCAAACGACTATGATGCCTCAAAGGAAGAACTGGATGCTGCCAAGGCGACGATTGAGACCCGTATGATATCCTCTGGTATCACGGACTATGAGCTGTATGCCGACAGCGCCAACGACAAGATCATCGTTCGCTTCCCGTGGAAGTCGGATGAGAAAAACTTTGACGCGAGCGAGGCAATCAACGAGATTTCCGCAACCGCGCAGCTGACGTTCCGTCCGGGCAATTCCTACGAAACACAGACAGTGGATAAAAACGGCAATGTGATTCTAAAGACCGCAACCGGCGAAACCGCGGAGACTGTTCTGATGGACGGTTCCATGGTCGCCGACGCGCAGGCAGGTATGCAGCAGGAGACAGGCAAAAGCCCCGAATATGTTGTCAACCTGACGCTTACCGAGGAGGGCAAGACCAAGTTTGCCGAGATTACTTCCGAATACAACGGCAAGGTTGTCTCCATCTGGATGGATGATATCATGATTTCTGCGCCGACTGTCAACGCGGTTATCTCCGACGGCAAGGCGGTTATTTCCGGCAGCTTCACCGCTGCGTCCGCCACCGATCTGGCAAACAAAATCAAGGCAGGCGCGCTTCCCTTTGAGCTGCAAACCGTCACCTACGGCAACATCAGCCCCACACTGGGACAGAATGCGCTGCTTGCCATGGCATGGGCGGCAGCCATTGCCTTTGTGATTATCATTATCATCATGATTGCGTTCTACCGTCTCCCGGGCTTCATCGCCGTGATCTCGCTTCTCGGTCAGATGGGTCTGATGGTAGCCGCTATCTCGGGTTACTTCCCGATCCTCAATTCCTTTACCATGACGCTGCCCGGTATCGCAGGTCTGATCCTGTCCATCGGTATGGGCGTTGACTGTAACGTTATCACCTCCGAGCGTATCAAGGAAGAGCTGCGCGGCGGCAGGACCCTCGACGGTGCGCTCGAAAAGGGTACCAAAAACTCCCTTGCCGCTATCATCGACGGTAACATGACCGTTATTATTGTATCTATCATCTTGATGCTGGTATTCGGTCCCTCCAACATTCTTTCGTTCATCTTCGGTGAATCCACAACGGGTACCATCTACGCATTCGGTTACACCCTGTTGGTTGGTGTTATCGCCAACTTCATCATGGGCGTATTCTTCTCCAGACTGATGCTCAGAAGTGTTGCGGGATTGAAGCCCTTCAGAAAAACTTGGTTATATGGAGGTGCTAAGAATGGCAAAGATTGACAGCAGACCCGAAGCTCTGATGAGTGCTGAGGAAATCAGCGAGAGATACAACGGCGGCAAGCGTGTGCTTGACTTCACCGGAAAGAAGAAGATCTTTTTCGGCATCTCTCTCGGCATCATTGTGATCGGTATTATTTGCAACTTTATTTTCGGCACCACCCTTGATATTCAGTTTTCCGGCGGTGCTACCCTGACCTTCAGCTATCAGGGCGACATCAATCAGGACGAGCTGCACGATTTCATTCAGGAAAAAACAACTGACAGAATCACCACCGCGTTCTCCAGCGACCTGGTCGGCGGCACCGGCAACAACGTGACCGTTCAGTTCTCCGGCAACGACGCCATCGACCAGAACATCCGTCCCACCCTGCAGGCTGCCTTGCAGGAGAAATATCCCGAAGCAAACTTTGTTTGTCTGGAGGAGAACTCCGTTGACGCTTCCATGGGTCTGAGCTTCCTGCTCAAGTGCCTGGTAGCTGTTGCGATCGCCAGTGTGCTGATGGTGCTCTATGTCACGATCCGCTTCAAGAAGATCGGCGGCTTGTCAGCCGGTGTGATGGCTTTGGTCGCACTGTTCCACGACGTAGCGTTGATTTATTTCCTCTACGTTATCTTCCGCTGGCCGATCGACTCCAATTTCATCGCCGTCGTGCTGATGATCTTGGGTTACTCGCTGAACGATACCATCGTCATCTACGACCGCGTGCGTGAGCAGAGAAAGCTCATGGGCAGAAAGGTCAGCATCGACGCGGTATTTAACGTCAGCTCTACCAAGACCATGAGAAGAACGATCATGACCTCTGTTACCACCTTGGCGGCTATCCTGACCGTTTATGTGGTGGCGAGCGTGTTCAACATCGCTTCCGTAAAGGGCTTTGCACTGCCCATGATGATCGGTGTTATCTCCGGTTGTTATTCCTCGCTGTGCATCGCCGGTCCGCTCTGGGTCATGTGGCGGAACCACAAGGCTGCCAAGAAAGCTGCGGCAAAGGCAAAATAATCAAAGAATATTTTCAAACAACGGGTACTCGCTTCCTTTTATGGAGGCGAGTCCTTTTTTTGCGCTTGTGCTCTCGGCAAAATACATACCCGGGTCGTCGTGCTCCAAGTGCGCGCGCATTTTGGAGATGGCGCCGCCGATGGCGTCCGCGTAATCGTGGCTCAGCAGGGCGTATATTTTTCCGACCTCGCGTTCCCAGTTCTGCTCCGTTTCGCGGCAAAGAGCAAGCGCCGCCTTTGTTTTGTTTTCTTTCAGCAGATCGTCGATAGCCTCGATCTGACCGGTGTAGCGGTCAGCCTGCCTGCCGACATAGCGGACTTCCCAAAAGGAGGCGCCGAGCACAAGCGCCGTCAGTGCCAAGGCAATGAATAACCGTTTCATTATTTATTCTCCCTGCGAATGATCTGACAAACGCCGTTGCCGTCCATCGTCATCAAAAATATCTCGTTCAGCTTGATTTGTTTCTTTTGAAGAATATTGTTGATCTCCTGCCTGGTGCTGCCGCACAGCCGCAGAGAGGATTCGACCCATGCGCCGTCGCTCACCACGACGGCTTCCATTTTGTTGTCCGGAATAACAATGCCGCAGTCCTCCGCCTTCGGCACGCGCTTGGAGGGCTTTTCCAATACGCTGAGCACCCCGTTTGTCTCCACGATGCAGTATTGCACATCCTGCAAGGAAAAAACATTTTGCTGCCGCAGCTGAGCGCAAAGCTCGTCGGTCGTCAGGCGCAGGCGTTTGAGCTGGCGCTGCAGGAGCCTGCCGTCCTCGATCACCACCACCGGACTGCCGCTGATCAGCTTGCGGAACAGGCGGCTTTTGAGCATGACGGCGCTGACGGTCAGCTCCAGCGAAACCAGCACCAACACCGGCACCACGCCGCTCAAAAGCGGCTGCGCGGTGTTTTGCATGGGCAGCGAGGCAATATCGGAAATCATCATCGTCACCACCAGCTCGCTCGGCTGCATGTCGCTGATTTGGCGCTTTCCCATCAGGCGAATGGCGAGAATGACAAAAACATATAAAATGACGGTTCGGATTACCGCGATAAACATAGCATCACCTCTGTTACCATTCCCGTTCGCGTTCGGAATATGTATATTTTAAGCGGCGCAGCGCACAATAAGCGCAGGTGATAACATGTATAATTCTCTATTGGAAATAACAAAGGACTTGCAGGAGACCTTTGACAATTCCGCCGACCTGACGGTGCGCACACTGATCCTGCAAGCGCCCGAACGACGCAAGGCGGCGGTCATCACCCTCGAGGGCATGGTGGACAAGGAGGGACTTGCGCAGGCGGCGATCAATCCACTCATGGCATATCGCTTCGGCTCTCAAACACCTGCCCAGATGGTGGATACGATCCTGTACACGGTGCTGGCTTCGTCCGACGTGACCGCGTTTGAGGGTAAGGAGCAGCTGCTGACCTTCATCTCCTCGGGCTTTGCGGTGATCACCGTGGACGGCGCCGCCAAGATGATAGCGGTCGGCGCACAGGGCTTTCCGTTTCGCGGTGTGTCCGAGCCGGAGAGCGAGGTGGTGCAGCGCGGCTCGCGCGAGGGCTTTACGGAACCGCTGCGCGTCAATATGTCCCTGATACGGCGCCGCTTAAAAAGTCCGGAGCTTGTCTTTGAACAGGTGACGGTAGGCAAGAAGAGCCGCACGCAGCTCATGCTCTGCTACCTGCGCAGCGCGGCGTCTCCCAAGCTGGTTGAGCAGCTGCGCGAGCGGTTGGCTGCCTGTGATCTGGAGACGGTGCTTGCCGCCGGCTATCTCTCGGAGTATTTGGAGGATCCCCACACCAGTCGTTTGTTTTCGGGCGTAGGCATCTCGGAGCGTCCGGACACGGTCTGCGGCAAGCTCACCGAGGGCAGAGTTGCCATTATCGCGGACGGCACGCCGGCGGTCATGCTGGTGCCGCATTTGTTTGTGGAGGAATTCCAGGGCGTGGACGACTACTCCAACCGCAGCTACTATGCCGCCTTTATCCGCACGCTCAAATACCTCTCCTTTATGGTGTCGGTCTTTTTACCTGCGCTCTACACAGCGTTTGCGCAGTTCCATCCCGAATACTTTCCGACATGGATCCTCATCAAGACCGCTTCCTCGCTTTCCCAAACGCCCTTGCCGGTCACCTTGGAGGTGCTGCTGATCACCTTTGTCTATGAGATCATGAAGGAAGCCGGTCTGCGCATCCCCAAGTCGCTCGGACACGCGGTCAGCATCGTCGGTGCGCTCGTGATCGGCGAAAGCGCCGTCACCGCCGGCATCATCAGCTCGTCCACCCTGATGGTCGTGGCGACCGCCGCCATTTGCAGCTACGTCACCTCGCCGCTCTATCCGCCGGTCACCATGCTGCGGTTTTTGCTGGTGGTCGTCGCCGGTGTGCTCGGCTTGTGGGGGATCGTGCTGTGCACTGCGTTGGTGCTCATCAGCATGTGCTCCAAAACCTCGCTCGGGGTGCCGTATCTTTCTTCGCTGTCGCCGTTTTCTCTGCGCACCATGCGCGATGTATTTGTGCGCGCAAGCTGGAAAAAGCTCGGCAAACACACCATCAAGGTGCAGAATTTTGCAGAAACGGAGGAAATCAAATGAATCGTGAGGTGCCCTTTTCCTCCAAGCGCATGCTGCTGACACTGACGCTCTGCGCATGCGCTGTCATCCTGCTGCAAAACCACGAGCTGTCGCAGCGGCTCTCCTTTCCGCTCACGCTCGGCGCCATGGCGGCAGGTCTGGCGGTCTGCTTCCTCTTTTTTATTCCGTCCGTGCTGCTCAAATCGCGGCATAACACCGATGCGCTCACGCTGCTGCGCAGCCGCGCCAAGCCGGTCAGGGCGCTGACGGCGGCAATCTGCGGCGCCTCTTTTTTGTATATCGCCGTCTATTTTTTGCTGCCATATACCGAGATGTTCTGCAAAAAATACTATCCCGACGCAAGCCCCTGTTTGATCGCCTTTTTGCTGCTCTGCTGCTGCGTGTACGCCGCCGTCAAGGGCGTCAACGTGATCACCCGATTCGGTATCTTTTTGTTCGTGCTCGCCATGACGACAAATCTGCTGCTGTTCGGCGGCTGCGTGTCGTCGCTGGACTTTCAAAACGGCGGCGCGTTCTTCTCGGGAGAACCGGAGGATTTCTTGCAGGACATGCTCTATTTTGCCACGCCGTGTTTCATTGCGGCGCTCTTTGCCTGTCTTTGCGGCAGTGCAAAGCAGTTCCGCACACGGCACGTGACGATCGCCCTGCTGATGACGGGCGTCAAATATGCGTTGGTGCTGTTTTTTATCGTCTATGCGGTCGGCGCCTATGCCGCAAGGCAGGAATACCGCACCTTTGTCTTGTCGCGCGTGGCGCATTTCGGCAGCTTTTCGGGCATTGAGAGCTTTTATATGGCGCTGAGCACCATGTCGGTTTTTATGATCCTGTCGCTCTTGCTCTGCGGCGTCACCAAATCAGCCGGAAAGCCCGGCAGCCTGCCGCTGACAGCTGCGCTGACCGGCGGTATCTTTGTGCTGCACTGGCTGGCGGAGCTGTTTCCTTTTGTCAGGGAATGCTTCACCCGTCCGCTGCTGCTCATCGGCTTCAGCTTTCTCACTGCCGTCGTCCTGCCGTCGGTGCTGCTGATCCAAAAAAGGAGGCAACATGCTTAACAAATTTTTGCCGCTCTGCTGTGCTCTCTGTCTGCTGACCGGCTGCAACAACGCGCACCGCATCGAAACGGCGTCGGTCATCGAAAATGTCTGTGTCAGCCGCTCGGCGGACAAGCTCTGCTACACCTTTTTTCTTTTGGAGGACAGCGACAAGCCGCACGCCGTCACGGTCCCGGCAGGCTCCTTTGAGGAGGCGCGCCGTCTGGCTGAGGAGCAGTATATTCCGCACGTGACGCTCGCCAAGCTGGAGCTGCTGCTGATAGAACAAGAGGTGAGCGGGGAGGTCATGCGCCGCGACATCGACTATATCTCCACGCAGGCGTACTTTTCTCCCATTGCGCATGTGGCGCTCTGTGATGAGGGCACGATCCGCCGTCTCAAACGCGACAACAGCGCACAGGAGCTGATCGAGCGCCAAATCGACCTGCTGCACGGCGAAAGGCCGGAGGTCAAAACAGACTATTTGTCGGTTTTTAACGCCTACGCGCGCCGCAAACGCTTTTCGGTGCCGCTGATAACCGCCGAAAAGGAGCTGCGCGTGTCATCAAAAACCGTGATTCCTGCGCAATAGGGCAAACTTCTGTTTAAAAACATGAAAAAAATTCATAAAAAGACTTTATTAAAATTGCCTTTTGTAGTATAATATAAACTGATTATAATCAATTACTATACCATTTTATCAAAGGCGGTGGATTTATGTCTGAATTTTCCGTACCTCTGTCCGTGATAGTCGAACGGCTCGGCTTGGACAAGGTATATGTATCCGAAAACTATGAGGAAACGAATATTTCTTCTATGGAAATAAACAGACCCGGCTTGGAGCTGACGGGTTATTTCGAGTTTTTCGACAACAAGCGAATTCAGATCCTCGGAAACACAGAATTCTCCTATCTCGGTCGCTTCGGCTCCGAGGCGCAGCGCATGGTCATCGACTCCATTTTCAGCTTTGGTCCTCCGGCGGTCATCATTTGCCGCCAGATCGAGCCTTCCAACGTCATTTTGGAGAGCGCCAAGCTGCACAAGGTTTCCATCTTCCGCACAGATGAAAACACATCCGACCTCACCGCCCGTCTGGTTCAGTTCCTCAACCGCGAGCTGGCGCCGCGCATTACGCGTCACGGCGTGCTGGTGGAGGTCTACGGCGAGGGCTGTCTGCTGATCGGCGACAGCGGCGTCGGCAAAAGTGAGACCGCCATTGAGCTGATCAAGCGCGGCCACCGTCTGGTCGCGGACGATGCGGTGGAGATCCTGCGCACCTCCGTCAATACGATCATCGGACAGTCGCCCAAGAATATCCGTCATTTCATCGAGCTGCGCGGCATAGGAATAATTAACGCCCGTCAGCTCTTCGGTATGGGCGCCATCAAAACCAGCGAAAAGATCGACATGGTCGTTAATCTGGAGATCTGGGACAACACCAAGGTCTATGACCGCATGGGTCTTGACAATGAATATATGGAGATCCTCGGCGTGGAGGTGCCCACCATGCGCATCCCCGTCAAGCCCGGCAGAAACCTTGCCGTCATTATCGAGGTGGCGGCGATGAACAACCGCCAAAAAAAGATGGGCTACAACGCCGCCAAGGATCTGCTCAAGAGCCTTGGAATGGATATGGCGGCCATGCCGGAGTCGCCCAAGACAGTGATTGACAGATGGGATTAAAGCGCATATCCCAATAAATAATGATTTATGAGAGGGTAACAAATGGACAAAACGGATATAATATTCAATCTTGCGGAGATCCTGGGCTGCGAGGCGCGCAAGTATGAGCCGCTGAGCAAGCACACCACCTTCAAGATCGGCGGCGTTGCCGATACATATGTAAAGGTGACCTCGCTGAGCAAGCTGAGCACGATTTTGAAGGAGTGCCGCGAATCCGACATCGACTATATGATCATCGGAAACGGCAGCAATATTTTGGCATCCGACGACGGCTACCGCGGCGTCGTGATCCGGCTGGACGGCGATTTCCGCAAGATCGCACTTGTGGACGACGACACCGTCTACTGCGGCGCAGGCGCCACCTTGGCGGCGCTGTGCAAATTCGCACTCAACAACGGACTGAGCGGCTTGGAGTTTGCGTGGGGCATCCCCGGAAGCGTCGGCGGCGCGGTGTTTATGAACGCAGGCGCCTACGGCGGTGAGATGAAGGACGTGGTCTACAGCGTCAACCATCTCACCAAAAACGGCGAGCCGGGCAGGACCGAAAAGGATGCTTTGCAGTTTGGCTACCGCACCAGCGTCTACCGCCAAAACAATGCGATCATCACCGGCGCTACCCTGAAGCTGCGCAAGGACAATCCCGAGGACATCCGCGCCCGTATGGACGACTATCTCGGCAGGCGTTCGAGCAAGCAGCCGCTGGAATACCCCAGCGCCGGCAGCGTGTTCAAGCGTCCCGCAGGCGCCTATGCAGGTGCGCTGATCGAGCAGTGCGGGCTAAAGGGACATTCACACGGCGGCGCACAGGTGAGCGAAAAGCACGCCGGCTTTATCATCAACAAGGCGAACGCCAACGCAAACGACGTCAAGAGCCTGATCCGGGAGGTACAGACCAAGGTCTACGACGAAACAGGCTACAATTTGGAATGTGAATTAATTATTTTGTAACCGCTTTTTGGAGGAATTATGGACTTTGTCATCATAACCGGCATGTCCGGCGCAGGAAAGACCTCAGCGCTGCATGTGCTGGAGGACATCGGTTACTACAGCGTAGACAATATACCGGCTTCGCTGCTGCCCATGCTCTACACGCTCTGCTCCAAATCGGATGATCCCCAGATGCATCGCGTGGCAGTTGTGGTGGACGTCAGGGGAACCGAAAATTATAAAATGATGAACGTCGGCATCGAGCAGTTCAAGTCGGAGCACAAGGACGTCAAAATACTGTTTTTCGACGCCAAAAACGATGCGATCATTGTGCGCTACAAGGAGACGCGCCGGCGCCATCCGCTTGTTGACCGCATAAAGGACGGCTTGGTCTCGGAGGCGGTGGAGCTGGAGAGAGCCTTGGTCGCATCCACCAAGAACCACGCCGACTTTCTCATCGACACCACTTATATGTCCAACAAGCAGCTGCGCGAGCGCGTGCTGAGTCTGTTCTTGGAGGACACCACGCAGGCGCTCACACTGAGCTTTATGTCCTTTGGCTTCAAATACGGCATTCCGCTTGAGGCGGATATGATCATCGACGTGCGCTGCCTGCCCAATCCGTTCTACATACCTGATCTGAAGCACCAAACCGGACTGGATCAGCCGGTGCGCGACTATGTGCTGGGCAGTGAAGAAACACAGCAGTTTTTGAAGCATACCCTGAATCTGCTCGACTACGCGGTGCCGCTCTATCTCAAAGAGGGAAAGAGCGAGCTGGTGGTCGGCGTCGGCTGCACCGGCGGCAAGCACCGCAGCGTCACGCTGGCGCGTGAGCTCGAAAGTCATTTTCACCGTCTGGGCTACAAGTGCGTGATACAGCACCGCGATGTGCAGCGCTGACCGCGAAAAGGAGAAACCGTGTCTTTTTCATCAGATGTCAAAAAAGAGCTATGTCTGATCCGCTGCTTTGACAGGGACATGCTCAAGGCGGAGCTGTACGGTATGCTGCTGTTCGGCAAGAGCTTTTCACAGCAGAGCATCGTCTTTACCACCGAGAGCAGCCACGCCGTCAGACGCGCCGCTTTTTTGCTCGAAAATTTGTATATGCCGATCATCGAACGGCAGTCGGCGCTGCGCGTCCGGACGGGCGAGAGCCGCCTTTACCGCCTGAGCGTGGTAGGCGAGGACGACTGCAAACGTATTTTTGAGGATTTCGGTCACAACGGCGCACAGGTGACGCTGCGCGTGAACCGCGCCAACCTGTCGGGTGAGGAATGTGCCGCCGCATTCGTACGCGGTGTGTACCTCAGCTGCGGCTCGGTCTCCGACCCGATGAAGAGCTATCACGCCGAATTCTGCGCACCCCACAAAAACCTCAGCGTGGATCTGTGCAAGATCCTCACCGAGGTCACGGAGTGCACCTTTACGCCCAAAACCGTCCGGCGCAACGGCAGCTATATCGTCTATTTCAAGGGCAGCGAGCAAATCTGCGATCTGCTCACCTACATGGGCGCGCCGATTCAGGCGATGGAGATCATGGGCACCAAGGCTGTCAAGCAGGTGCGCAACAACGTCAACCGGCGCATCAACAGCGAGGTCGCCAATATCACAAAGGTAGCATCTGCCTCCGCCAAGCAGCTGGAGGCGATCAAAACGATAAAAAACACCGTCGGGCTGGAAGCCCTGCCCGATGATTTGAAGGAAATCGCGTATTTGCGGCTCGAAAATCCCGAAATGTCCCTGCGGACGCTCGGCGAAAACCTAACGCCGCCCATCAGCCGCAGCGGCGCCAATCACCGTATGCAGCGTCTGCTGGAATACGCGCAGTCCGGGGAGGAACACAATGGAACCAAACATGACGCTTGAACAGGCATACGATTTGCTTGAAGAAGCTGTCAACCAACTCGAAAACGAGGCGCTGCCCATGGAAGAGAGCGTGGCGCTGTATGTGCGCGCCGGCGAACTGATGTCGTTTTGCATGGAACAGCTGAACGGCTACAACCGCAAGATCGAAGCGACCGACCGAAAGCTGTCGCAATATTTCACGGAGGAACCCAATGAATAAATGCTATTTGCCTTTGATAGAAGACGCGCTCGAGCGTTATTTGCCCGGCAGCGACAGCCGCGAAAAAAAGCTGATCGAGTCCATGCGCTACAGCCTCAAGGCAGGCGGCAAGCGCGTGCGTCCCATGCTGGTGCTCGAATTCAACGCGCTCTGCGGCGGCAAGATCAAGCGTGCGCTGCCCTTTGCCTGCGCGGTGGAGATGGTGCACACTTATTCGCTGATCCACGACGACCTGCCCTGCATGGATGACGACGATCTGCGCCGCGGCAAGCCCTCCAATCACAAAGCGTTCGGTGAGGACACCGCCCTGCTCGCAGGCGACGCGCTGCAAACCCTTGCCTTTGAAATTCTCACACGCGACGACACCGCCGCGCTGACAGGCGACACGGCATGCCGCAAGGCGGCGGCGACGCTCGCCAAATACGCCGGCTGCTACGGCATGGCAGGCGGTCAGATGATAGATTTGGAGAGCGAGCAAACGCAGGCTTCTTATGAGGTCATCATGGAGCTGATCGCCAAAAAGACCGCTTGTCTGCTCCAGGCGGCGTGCGAGCTGGGCTGTATCGCGGCAGGCGCCGACGACAAGACCGTCAGGGCGGCAGGCGAATACGGCAAGGCGATCGGCTACGCGTTCCAGATACGGGATGATATTCTCGACTGCATCTCCACCGATGAGGTGCTCGGAAAGCCCGTCGGCAGCGACGAAGCCAACCAAAAATCGACCCTTGTTTCGCTTTTGGGCTTGGAGGAATGCAACCGTATGGTGGACAAGTACACGGCAGAGGCGATCGCCGCCCTCAGACAGTTCGACGGCGACACCAAAACGCTCAGCCGTTTTGCCGTGAACTTGGCAAGAAGGAAAAAATAACGATACTACAGGCGGAGGAAACGCCCAGCGGCGTGTGATACTATGAGCGAGTACCCTTTACTCTCAACAATTAAATCATCTCACGACGTCAAACGCATTGCAGACAGTGACATTGACGCGCTCTGTGCTGAGATCAGAGAAAAGCTGATCGAGGTCGTGGCAGTCAACGGCGGTCATTTGTCTCCGAATTTGGGTGTGGTGGAGCTGACGGTCGCCATGCACCGCGTCTTTGATTTTCCAAAGGACAGTGTGGTTTGGGACGTCGGCCACCAGAGCTACACCCACAAGCTGCTCACCGGCAGATTTGACAGCTTTGATACGCTGCGTACCAAGGGCGGCGTGTCCGGCTTCCCCAAAAAGGAAGAAAGCCCCTATGACGACTTCAACACCGGTCACAGCAGCACCTCCATTTCGGCGGCGTTCGGCATCGCCAACGCCAAGGCGATGAAGGGTGACAACAGCCACACCATCGCGGTCATCGGCGACGGCTCGCTCACCGGTGGACTGGCGTTTGAGGCGCTCAACAATGCCGGACGCTTCAACCGGAATTTTATTGTCATTCTCAACGACAACAAAATGTCCATCTCCAAAAACGTCGGTGCCATTCCGCGCTATCTCACCACGGTGCGCATCCAGCCGTGGTACATACGCGTCAAGAAAAACACCGAGCGCGTGCTCTCCAAGATCCCGCTGCTCGGCAGGCTGATGAAGGCAGTCCTGCGGCGCAGCAAATCGAAGATCAAAAATATCGTCTATAAAAACACGCTGTTTGACTGCTTCGGCTTCACCTATCTGGGACCCATCGACGGTCACAATGTGGAAGAGGTCGAGAACGCGCTCGAAACCGCAAAAAAGAGCACCACGCCGGCGCTGGTGCATGTCGTCACCAAAAAAGGCAAGGGCTACCGTCCGGCGGAGGACAAGCCCGGCGAGTTTCACGGGATCGGACAGTTCGACATTGATTCCGGTGAGCCGATGTCCAGCCACAAGGGCTTTTCTGCCGAATTCGGCAAGACGCTCTGCGAGCTGGCGGACAAGGACGACAAAATCTGCGCCATCACAGCCGCCATGACAAGCGGCACCGGCTTGACGCAGTTTGCCAAGGAGCACAAAAACCGCTTTTTTGACGTCGGCATCGCCGAGGAGCACGCCGTCACCTTTGGCTGCGGCTTGGCTGCCAAGGGCTACCGTCCGGTTTTCGCGGTCTATTCCACCTTTTTGCAGCGCTCCTACGACCAGCTTATTCACGACGCGGCGCTCGGTCAGAACCATCTGGTGCTCGCCATCGACCGCGCCGGCATCGTCGGCAGTGACGGCGAGACTCACCAGGGTGTGTTTGACGTCTCCATGCTCAACACCATTCCGAACTCCGTCATTTATTCGCCCACCTATTTTGAGGGCATGCGCAAGTCGCTGCACACAGCCCTCTACGTGCAAAAGGGCTTGGCGGCGGTGCGCTATCCGCGCGGCGGCGAGCTGTACCGTCCCGACGACTTTGCGGAGGAGAGCATCGACTACAACACCTACGGCAACCCCAATGCGCGGCACCTGCTTGTCACCTACGGCAGACTGTTTTCCTATGCCTGCAAGGCGCAGAAGGCGCTTGCAGAGCAGGGCTTGGATTTTTGCCTGCTGAAGCTCTGCCGGATCAAGCCCGTCAGCCGGGAGGCGGTGATCTTTGCCTCGCGCTTTGACGAGGTCTGGTTCTTTGAGGAGGGCGTCAAAAACGGCGGTATCGCGCGGAATTTTGCCGATTTGATCAGCTACGTCGGTTTCAAGGGCAACTACCACATCAAGGCGATCGGCGATGAATTCGTTCCGCAGATGACCGTCAACGAGGCGCTGGAGCTGCTCCGCATGGACGACAAGGGCATGGCAGAGGTCATTTTAAGGGACTTAGTGAACCACCGAGATTCCCTATCACAACAGGATTAAGCATATGAAAAAAAGACTCGACATATTGGTATATGAAAAGGGCTTTGCCGAGAGCCGTGAAAAAGCAAAGGCAATTATCATGGCAGGGCAGGTCTACGCCGATAACCAAAAGGCGGACAAATGCGGCGCTGCCTATGACGAAAATGTGAAGCTGGAGGTGCGCGGCAACACGCTCGCCTATGTCAGCCGCGGCGGCTTGAAGCTTGAAAAGGCAATCAAGAGCTTTGACCTTGATTTAAAAGACAAGATCACCATGGACATCGGCGCTTCCACCGGCGGCTTCACCGACTGCATGCTCCAAAACGGCGCCAAAAAGGTCTATTCCATCGACGTCGGCTACGGTCAGCTGGCGTGGAAGCTGCGCACCGACGATCGCGTCGTCAACCTCGAACGCACCAACATGCGCAAGGTGACGCGCGAGCAGGTGCCCGACCCGATAGACTTTTTTTCGGTGGACGTTTCTTTCATTTCGCTGCGGCTGATTTTGCCGGTCGCACGCGAGCTGATGGCGGAAGGCGCGCAGGCGGTCTGTCTGATAAAGCCCCAGTTTGAGGCAGGCAGAGAAAAGGTCGGCAAAAAGGGCGTGGTGCGCGACCCGTCGGTGCATGCCGAGGTGGTGCGGAATATCTTCGACTTCTGTCTGCAAAACGGCTTTGACGTCCTCGGGCTGGACTTTTCCCCGATAAAGGGACCGGAGGGCAACATCGAATACCTGATTTATCTGCAAAAATCCGACGAACCGCAGGCGCACGCAACCGTATCACCCGAGGAGCTGGTGAAGCAGTCGCACGCGGTGCTCGACAAATAACTGCCTGAAAAGGGTGAGTGTATGAGAATTGCAATTGTAGTAAACTTGACAAAGAAAAAGGCAATCCGCTGTGCCGCGCAGATTATCGCCGACATGCAGTCTGCCGGCGCCGAGGTGCTCATGCCGCCGGACTGCGCGGAGCGGTTTGCAAACAGCGGCGCCGCCTTTTCCGACAGCTTGGAGCAGCTTTTTGAACTCGCGGACATGGCTGTCACCGTCGGCGGTGACGGCACCATTATCCACGCGGCAAAATACGCTGCCTGCACCGACACGCCGCTGATCGGCGTCAATGTCGGCAGGCTCGGCTTTGCGGCGGATGTGGAGATGGACGAAATCGGCGATTTGAAAAATCTGCTCAGCGGCAGCTACTACACCGAACAGCGTCTGCTGCTCGACGTAACCGTCCAAAAGGCCGGTGAAGAAAAGCATTTTTTAGCGGTCAACGACGCTGTTGTCACCCACGGAACGCTCTCCAAAATCGTCGATTTCACCTTGTTTTTGAACGGCGAGGAGATCTCCAGATACCGCGCCGACGGGCTGCTTTTTTCCACACCGACCGGCTCCACCGCCTATTCGCTCTCGGCAGGCGGTCCCATTTTGGCGCCGCAGATGGAGTGCATTTTGATGACGCCGGTCTGTCCGCATTCACTGTTTTCGCGCTCGGTGCTCTTTGACGTGGACAGCGAGCTGGGCGTCACGGTCAAAATTCCGCCGGGCTGCGGCTGCGTGCTGTCCATCGACGGCGAAATCAATATCAATATCGCGGAGCAGGACGTGGTGAAGGTGCGCCGTTCCCGACAGCATTTGACGCTTTTGTCCGTCAAAAAACGCAATTTTTACCGTAAACTGAACGAGAAGCTCAAGGAGAGAGAACTGAGATGAAAAGCGGCAGACACGCAAAAATACTCGAAATCATTTCCGAATATCCCGTCGAGACGCAGGACGAAATCATCAGCCGCCTCAAGGAGTCCGGCTACAAGGCGACGCAGGCGACCATCTCGCGCGACATCAAGGATTTGCGCCTTGTCAAAACGCTCGGCAGCGACGGAAAATACCGCTACACCTCGGCGGCAGGCAGACGCGACGATTTGCGCTCCAGCTTTGCCCAGCTCTTTTCAAACTCCGTCACGTCCATCGACCTCGCGCAGAACATCGTGGTGATAAAAACCCTCAGCGGCATGGCGAACGCGGTCTGTGCGGCGATGGATTCCACCGACAACGCCGCCGTGGTCGGCACGATTGCAGGCGACGACACCATTTTTGTCGCCTGCCGTTCAAGCGAAAGCGCCGCCGCGCTGACGGATTCTCTTAAACAATATATCATCAATAAGTAACAGGAACACAATATGTTAAAGACACTCTATATCGAAAATATCGCGGTTATCGAAAAAACCTCCATAGATTTCAGCGGCGGGCTGAACGTGCTCACCGGTGAGACCGGCGCCGGAAAGAGTATCATTATCGACGCCATCAACGCCATCATGGGACAGCGCACCTCCAGAGACATCATCCGCACCGGCGAAAAGACCGCTTTTGTCAGCGCCCTGTTTGAGGACGTCAATCCCACGGTGCAGGCGACGCTCAGCGGTCTCGGCTTTGAAGCGGAGGACGGCACGCTGCTTTTGCAGCGCAGCCTGAGCCTGAGCGGCAAGAGCAGCTGCAAGATCAACGGCAGACCGGCGACCGTTTCGATGCTGCGCGAGCTGGGAAAAAACCTGATCAACATCCACGGACAGCACGAGAGCTACGAGCTGTTTTCGCCCGAAACACACCTCGGCTACATCGACAGCTACGGCGGCTGTCAGGCATTGATCGCCGCCTATCGGGAAAAATATCATGTCTATAAAATTCTTCAAAAGAAATTAAATGAAGCCGATACCGACGAAAGTGAACGCCTGCGCGAAATAGATCTGCTGCAATTCCAGTCGCAGGAGCTGTTTGACGCGGACGTTCAAACAGGGGAGGAGGAGCGGCTCGAAGCGGAGCGCACCTCCCTGATGAATTTTGAAAAGATCTTCTCCCTGCTCAACAAGGCAAAAATGATGCTGGACGGCGAGGACGCCAACGGCGGCGCGGAAGCAGTGGACGTCGCCGCGACCGCCATGCAGTCGGCGGCAGCCTACAGCGCCGCGTATGAGGAGCTTGCCGATAAGCTGACCGATATTTATTATAACCTCCGCGACTGCGCCGCGGGCATCGGCGACGCGATAGACAATCTCGAAAGCGATCCGCAGCGTCTGGAGGAGATTGAGGAGCGGCTTGACCTTCTCGGCAGGCTGACGCGCAAATACAACTGCACCGCCGACGAGCTGCCAGCACTGGCGGAGACCATGCAGAAGCGCCTGGAGGAGCTGCTCAACTATGACAAGAACCGCGACGATCTGGCGCGCGACTGCGCAGCGGCAAAGCAGGAGGCGCTTGCACTTGCCGCGCAGCTCAGCGCCAAGCGACGGGAAGCGGCAAAAACCTTTGCGCAGCATGTCAAAAATGAAATGCGGTTCCTCAATATGCCCAACGTGGAGCTGATCCCGCAGTTTGAAGACATTCCTCTCTGCGCCGACGGCACCGACAAGGCGGAGCTGCTGATCTCCGCCAATCCCGGCGAGACGCCGCGACCGGTCGCCAAAATCGCATCCGGCGGCGAGCTGTCGCGTATGATGCTCGCCATCAAGACCGTGCTGGCTGCCACCGAAGATGTGGACACCCTGATCTTTGACGAGGTAGACACCGGCATCTCCGGCTCCGCTGCCGAAAAGGTCGGCTTAAAGCTGCGCGAGGTCTCGCACGACAGTCAGGTGCTCTGCGTCACGCACCAGGCGCAGATCGCGGCGCTGGCGGAGCATCACTATCTGATAGAAAAGCGCGTGGAGCAGGGCAGGACCTTTACGGTCGTCAATCCGCTCGACCGCGCAGCGCGGATACGCGAGCTGGCACGCATCATCGGCGGCGTCAACATCACCGAGGCAGCGCTGTCGCACGCCGAGGATATGCTGCAAAACGCATAAATACACAACACGGAAAGGATGCGTCAAGTTGAAGCTTTGGAAGGTAGCTCCCTTAGACAAA